>OBJA01000214.1_pt1 | contig 56427 bp, 60 predicted proteins | sample 1519751 | NCBI WGS metagenome assembly OBJA01 (sample SAMEA3881238, study PRJEB22517) | soil metagenome | biome: lake sediment; feature: soda lake sediment; material: sediment, water from around vicinity | place: India | collected 2013-12-23 | depth 3 m
GTTATGGGATTGCCAATTAACCGTTTATACAATGAAATTAAAAAAATAAAAAAAGATTAGATTTTTCTAATCTTTTATTCATTTATATATCCAATAAGTAATTTTAAGGTATTTTCAACAGCTTCTTGGTGAGTGCGTTCCATTCCATGAGATGCACTGACACCAGGACCGATCAAACCACCTTTAAAATTATTTCCTCCTCTTAAAGCTGCAGAGACGTCAGAAGAGTAATATGGATAGATGTCAAGAGCATAGTTAAGGTTAAGTTTTTTTGCTACTTCCAATAATTTATTAGTAATATCATAATCATAAGGGCTAAATGAATCTTTTGCACATATCGAAACATCATACTCAGTACAAGTTAAATCTTCGCCAATACATCCCATGTCAACGGCGATTAACTCATCAACTTCAGGAATATTCGTTGCTCCATGTCCTACTTCTTCATAGGTGGAAATGATGAATTTTAAGTTATGCTTAAGTTTCATGTTGTTATCGATAATATGTCGAATGAGTGCAAAAAGAATAGCCACGCTGATTTTATCGTCCAAAAATCTCGATTTAATAAATCCATTGTCGGTAATTACCGTCTTTGATTCAACGGCAATGAAGTCACCGGCGTTAATTCCTAATTTTTTCACATCATCACGATTTCTAACCTTTTCATCTAAACGAATATGCATATTCTTTTCATTCCTTGTTAGGGTTCTTGCTTCATCATGAACATGCATTGCTGGCGAGTTAGATAAAAATGTTCCAGTGTATTGTTTTTGGTCTCGGGTAAGTATATAACAGTATTCACCGTCATATGTCGGTAAAGTTGGAGACCCTATCGCAGTAAATTTTAAAGTACCATCAGCATTAATGCTTCTGACCATTGCTCCTAATGTATCAACATGGGCACTTAAGCCAATTATATAATCATCTTGACCCTTCATTGTGATAATCAGATTTCCTTTTTTGGTTATTTCGAAATCCAAGTTATTGTTCTCACATTCTTTCGCTAAATGAGCAATAATGTTTTTAGTGTAACCACTTGGACTTGGAATCTCTAAAATTTGCTTTGCAAATTGTAATGTATTCATTTTATTCCTCCTATTAATTCTTCTAAATCCTCTTTTGTATAGATATATTGTTCTTTGCAATAATGACATATAACTTCAGCCTTTTCATCTTCATTAATGATAGATTGGATTTCATCTATTCCTAATGAAGCAATTCCACGGGCAAATTTTTCTTTTGAGCATTCACAATAAAAGCGCAAGCTTTTTGTTTCTAGAATGCGGTAATCATCTTTAAATAATAATTGAAGAATCTCTTCTAGATTTTCATGTTGTTTTAATAATTGTGACATTGATTCTAATATAGTACTTTTTGATTCAATAAATGTTATATCCTCTTCAGTCGCATTTGGTAAAAGCTGAATCAAAATCCCTCCACAAACTTCACAAGTATTATCTTCATTCATGATAATACCTAGACTCGTTAATGACGGTGTTTGCTCGCTTGATGCAAAGTAATATGTGAAATCCTTAGCTAAGTCTCCAGACTGCAATGGGACACTTGAAGTAAACAAGTCCTTTAATTTTAAATCTTTGATAACATCTAGATATCCATTATATCCAAGGGTTGTAATCTCATCTAAACCCGATGCATTTGTAAAGTGAACATGAGGGTGCTCCACATATCCACGAACATCTCCTTTGGAATTACTATCCGCTACAACTGTTCCAATTGGACCGTTACCGTCAATTTTAATGGTTAGTGCTTCATCACCCTTTAATGTTGCTCCCATAATCAAGGCAACTGTCATTGTTTTGCCTAATACGGATGCAGCACTAGGCCATAAGTCGTGATACTCTATGGCTTTATTTAAGGTGTTTGTAGTCTTCGCAATATAGACTCTAATGCGTTCTTGATTTGTTAATGCTTTGATTAAATAATCCATATTTTTTTTACCTCTTGATCATAAATAACATATTTATTATATCACAAATTGGAAAAAATAAAGAAAAAAATAGTTAACTTAATACATAAATTGTGCTATAATAAATAATGTTTAAAACATAATAAAATAAAAGAATGTGGAGAATTAATATGGATAAAGTCTTAATCAAAAGTTTATATAATGAAAAAAATCATCGTGGGTTTTATATATTTCACATGTTTAGAAAATCATACTCAGTTTATTTATTTATCATTGCAGCCTTAGCAAGTATATATATTACTATTTCTTTTACATTAAATAATCCTGAAGCTAAACAGGCTGACTTAATGATCTATTGGACATTCTCATTAATGGTCATAATTTTTGTTCCATCAATTACGATTGGAAAAATTAAAGGAATTGTTCGAACACAAAAAAAACAACGTGGCGACTCCTATGAATTAATTGAAGTAACGAAATATAAAATAATTAGAAAAGCAACCAATGACGATAAAAAATATATTTTTGGTTGGGAACAATTTGAAAGTGCCTATGAAGTTGAAGATTGTGTTTATTTATATATTGATAAAGAACGAGGTTTAATTTTAGATAAAAAAGATATTGTTGAGGGTGACTTACAAACACTAAGAAAACTATTAAATAATAACATAAAAAAAGACAAAAAAGGTAAGCCACGGTTTAAGATTATGTATAAGGATTAATAAGATGATTAATATTGAAGATTACAAAGCTTATCTATATCAAAACCATAATTTTATTGAACTTCTTAAAGAAAATAATTCGTTAATTTATGATCGATTAGAAGATGTTTTTAAGGTTTTAAATTTCATTGAGTTGATGGTTGATGCCTCTAAACCACTTGAAGAAGAATTGGAAATTATTTTTGAGGTTGGATTCTCGTATTTGCATGAACAAATTGAAGAAATAAAAGTGTACTATCATCGTGTTTTCAATAATAATTATTCACTGATGCAAAAATATGAATCTTTAATTAATTACTCCTTATATTTATCGGATTTAGAAGAAGTGCTAAAAGAAAAGAATCTTTATAATGAACAAACCGGGAATACGATTAATTCTGTAATTGAGAAAATTGAGAAAACAATCATGGATCAACAAAATTTTGAAGAAGATATCTACGATCATTTTAATCATATGCTAGAACAAAACATCAATGCCAACGTATTAACCACATTGCAAATTTACGGATTGATTGTTGAAGAATTGGCGATTTAATTTATGATAGATCGCACAATAAAATATTATAATTTTATTATGAAACTCGAGGAAATCGAGCTCCAAAAAAGTGCAAGTTTACCTTCTGACTATAGTTTTAGAATGTATGAGGATCAAGACGAAGAGGCGTGGGCTGAAATTGAATATTCTATTAATGATTTTCAAACAAAAGAAGCGGCATTAAAATATTTTACATCGAAATATTTAAAATATCCTTTGGACTTAAAAAAGCGATGTATTTTTGTTTTAAATAAGAATAAAGAGCCAATTGGATCATGTATGGCTTGGTTTGATGAAAAAAATGGGAAAAACATTTCATCATTACATTGGTTAGCAGTAAAACCGGAATTTCAAAATCTTGGTATCGGGAGTTTCTTGCTTGAAAAAACATTATCAGTTTTTAAGGATTTAAGCGATGAATCAGTTTATTTACATACCCAACCGTGGAGTTATAAAGCAATTAAACTTTATTTAAACTTTGGTTTTATTGCTTTAAAAGAAGAGACTTTCTCAGACTTTAGAAATGAATATAAAGAAGCAATGATGGTCTTAAAGGAATTACTAGATCCAAACACATACCAAAAACTTGAAAAATCCGCAAAATAAAAACAGAGTTTATAATTCTCTGTTTTTTTGTATTTGTTTAGTTTTTTGTTTCATTTTCCAGAATTCTTTTTGTTCCATATATTTAGCTTCTTTGATTAGTTTCTTATAATTGAATAATCGATTAATATCGAGATTTCCATTCTCAATTTCGGCTTTAACTTTACAACCTGGTTCACTTTGATGTTTGCAATCTTTAAATTTACAGTCTTTTGCTAATGCTTCAATATCGTTAAAGCTTGTCTGAATGCTTTCTTCATCATCTAAAACTCCAATTGCTTTCATTCCTGGAGTATCAATTACGATTCCGCCGTTAGGCAATAAAAACAGTTCTCTTGATGTTGTTGTGTGCTTGCCTTTTTCATAAACTGATAAGGGCATTGTTGACTGAATTTCTTGACCGACTAAGTAATTGACGATTGTTGATTTTCCGGCACCACTGCTACCGATAAATGCATAAGTACAGGTGGGTTTAATAAGTTGATTAAAGATATCCATATTTTGACCCATTAGCGCACTAATCGGATATACTTGATCAGTAAAGGCAATTCGTTTACACTCATCAACAAATTGTAAATAATCAACGCATAAATCCACTTTTGTCAAGAGAATGATATATTTAAGATTAGAATTTTGTGCAATAGATAAATAGCGTTCCAATCTTCGAATATTATAATCGTGATTTAATCCCATTACTAAAAAGACACAATCTAAGTTAGCACCAATAATGTGAGTATCACATCTTTGGCCAGTTATTTTTTTGGAAAGAGTATTTTTTCGTTTGATTATTCCATGGATTATCGCAAAGTCTGTTAATATTTCAACAGCAACAAAATCGCCGACACGGGGGAACTCTTCTAATTCCTCAAAATGATTTATCAGTGATCCTTTTAATTTTGCATTATAGAATCCGTTTTCTGTAACAATTTTATACAAATTCTTTTGTTCATTAGTGATTCTTCCAAGTGATAAACCACTAAATTTCTTTTCTAACTCATAGGTATGAGTCAAATTTGAGCCATAATGTTCTAAAATAAATGTTTACCTCCTATATTTATTTAAAAATACATGCGAGGTAAGGCGTACTTAAAAAAATCTTACCTCACGTTTTAGAAATATTTTTTTCATAAATATCGCCTCCTTTACTTTAAGTCTTGAATTATTATAATTTAGATATTAAATATTGTCAATATAGTAAGTTAATGAAAACGTATTGAAAATAGTTTTTGATAAATATAAATTAGGAGATTCATAAAGATTATAGATTAAAAATTAAAAAACTGATTTTTTTGAAATCAGTTTAAATATCTTTGATTATTTTTAAAAACATACCAATACCTGGTCCAATGATTAAGGTCATAATGATTGTTCCAACATATAAAGCTCCGGTTCCAATTCCGGCGCTTAATCCGAAGATTAGTGCAAGGATTGCAAAAGAACCCTCGATTAATGTTTTCACAACACTAATTCGCCACTTTAATTTTTCAGTTAATATTAATAAAAGATTGTCAATTGGACCGATTGGAATCTTCGATTTTATAATTAAGGCTACACCAAAAGGCAATAACAATAAAGCCAAAGCAAAATAGAAAATTCTAAAGGTTAATAAATTGATATCCGGAATAATCCCATCATATATATCGATTTGAAAGCTGATAATAATTGTTAATAAAAAACCAATAAAATAATTTTTTCTTGGTTTTAAAATCATTATTAAACCAAATAAAACAATGAATGATAAATAAAAGGCAAAACCAATCGTTATATTTAAAAGCTTTGCTAAATTAGCACTCATCGCATCAAATGCTCCAGCACCAAGTTCAGAGGATAAAGCCAAAGCAATTCCAAAGGATAGTGTAGATGTACCTAAAAGGTAATAAATTATATTTTTTAGTTTAAAATTTTTCATTTTTTAATTTCCATTTATGTAGTTTTGATAGAAAACTTAGAAAATCCTTGTTCATTCAATTTAAATATTATACACTTTATTTGATTATAAAACAACAAAAATGTTTTTTTATTTGCATCACAAAAATAAGAGACCTTTTTAAAAGTCTCTTATTTTAAAGAATGAATTATTTTTGACGCATATGCGGGAATAACAAGATATCACGGATCGAATCAATTTGGGATAAAAGCATAACAACACGGTCGATGCCGATTCCTAAGCCTCCTGTTGGTGGCATACCATATTCAAGAGCTTCAACAAAATCTACATCCATTTCATTTGCTTCATCATTACCTAATGCTTTTTCCTTTAATTGATTTTCAAATCTTTCTCTTTGGTCAATCGGATCGTTTAATTCTGTAAAGGCATTAGCATATTCTTTTTTATTAATGAATAACTCAAATCTTTCAGTAAATCTTTCATCTTTACTTTTCTTTGCTAGTGGAGATATTTCAATTGGATGTCCAAATACAAATGTTGGCTGAATTAATGTTTCTTCCACATATTTTTCAAAAAATAGATTTACGACATGGCCAAACATCCGTTGATGTTTTTCAACAACGATTTGATGTTCTTTTGCAAGTTCTAATGCTTTTTCATATGATGTGATTTCGAAGAAGTTTATTCCGGTAATCTCATTTATTGCATCAACCATATGTACTCGTCGAAAGTTTTTTTCAAAATTAATTAAGTTTCCTTGATATTCAACCTCTTGTTTTCCTAAGACTTCAAAAGACACAAAGCGGAAACAATCTTCAACAAGGTTCATCATCCCTTGCATATCTGAATAAGCTAAGTAAGCTTCAACGGTTGTAAATTCGGGATTATGTGTTGCATCCATCCCTTCATTTCTAAATAAGCGTCCAATTTCATAGACTGCTTCCATTCCTCCAACAATTAATCGTTTTAGTGGAAGTTCAGTTGCGATTCTTAAATAGAAATCCATATCAAGTGCATTATGGTGTGTAACAAAAGGACGTGCATTAGCCCCTCCTAAGATTGGGTGTAGAATCGGAGTTTCAACCTCTACAAATCCTCTTCCATCGAAGAATTTTTGGAATGCTCGGATTATTCTTGGCCTTAAGAAGGCAATTCGCTTTGAATCTTCATTCATAATTAAATCGACGTATCGATGGCGTCTTGCTTCTTCCTTGTCTTGCAGACCATGGAATTTTTCTGGTAAAGGGCGTAGTGCTTTTGTAAGGTGAGTATATTTAGATGCTTTAACAGTTATTTCGCCGGTATCAGTTCGAATTACTTTTCCTTCAATCCCAACAATGTCTCCTAAGTCACCTTTTTTAAAAATTTCATATTCTTCTTCTGTAACACTGTCACTTCGTACATATACTTGAATTTTTCCATAACGATCTTGAATGTGCATAAAGCCAGCTTTTCCCTTAACACGTCTAGTCATAATTCGACCAGCTACAATTGCGCTTTCGTTCATTTCATGCAATTCTTCTTTTGTATATTGATTATATTTATTTAAAAGATCTAAAGAATTAGTTGTTCTTTCGAAGGCTTGTCCAAACGGATCAATTCCCTTTTGTCGTAATTCATCCATTTTTTGTCTTCTAACAAGTTCCTGATCAGTTAAATTAAGTTCTATTGCCATATTTTCACCTCTATTTATCTTTTACATATTATACCATAATATCCTTAAAAAACAACAAAATAAAAAAACTCCAATTAAAATTGAAGCGTTTTTAATCGATGTAAGGATCTAAGACTTTTGAAATAACATCATATCCGATATTGTTAATATGAAGACCCTCAACAGTATAACGTTTATCTAACTGTCCCTTTTTATTTAAAAGATGAGGATGAATGTTAATAAAAGGAAAATCATTACTTTCGCAAAATTCTTTTAATTTTTGATTAAGAGCATTTATTTTATTATTGCTTCGAAATACCGTAAACATCCAACTGAATATATATGCGAAATGGTTAACCGGATAAAGGGAAAGCATATAGATATTGGCGTTTGGAAGATTTGATCTTAGCTCTAAAAGTATTTTTTTAATATTAGATAAAATATCTTCAATATTTCTTTTTCTGAAAAAATCATTTATTCCAATTTGTAAAAAGACCTTTCGTGGTTCAATTATTAAGACATTATCATATAATCTGCTTAAAACGCCATCCGTTGTATCGTTAGCAATCCCGCGGTTATAGGGATTAGCATTATGAAAAAATTCATTAATTTTATAAAACTCTGTTAATGAATCACCTAAAAAAACAATTTGATTTTTTGTTGCATTTTGATTTAACACTGTATATTGTTTTGCTCTTACTCTTGTGGAAATGTTAATAAATTTCCTAATATAAAACAATAACACAATAAAAGTTGTAGATGTTATAACCATCATACTAATTAAGATAATTGTAAGCACTTTTTCGACCATTTTTGACCCCCACTTATGTTATTATATCATATCGGGTTTAGATTTGAAACCATCGTTGACATTTTTTTGTTGACATTGTATAATAAATACTAGGTGATAGATATGATATCCTTATCTTTTTTTTCGGATTACAAATTTTTAATAATCATTGTCATTGTATTAATAATATACTTTGTTTATGATTTTTTTGTTTTGCCAAAGAAAAAAAGAAGCGAAGTAAAAATGATGCTTGAAGAAGTTTCGAAAAGGCGAAACTTTAAATTTTCATCATCTTTAAATAAAATATATGATTTTAAAATGGAATGTGCAAATCAACTTTTATTTATTAAAGTTGTTTATATACCTTCTAATTCGGCGATTACGATTAATAGTAGGAATACCTGGAGTCTTACATATGGGGGTAATAAAGCAAGGCCGGGGAGAAAATACCCTAATCAACGATATTTAGACGAATTGATTCCGTTTTTAAATTGGAAGGGTGAGCCGGATTCAAATGGATTAAAAGTGATAATAGTTCATCCGGATACAGAAAAAATCCAACGCTATTTGAATGAATCAGAGCTAGCAATCATTAAATATTCAACCCTTGTATACGATTATAAAGTTATTACATATAACGATTTCGATGAGTGTTTTCATGATTTAGTCTAATAAAATACTATTTTTTGTGAGACTAGCATATAATTCTATGAGGTGGATTATATGAATCAAGAAATGACAAGCCAAGAAATTTTTTTAAAAAACCGTAGTGACCTGACAATTACGGGGGTAAAAAAATTAGAAAGTCTAAACAGCAATGAATTTCATTTAGTAACTGTCCTTGGGAAAATGATTATCAAAGGGACTGACTTAGAAATGAAGCATTTAGATATTGAAAAAGAGAATTTAGTCATTATTGGCAAAGTTTATCTAATGGAGTATTTAACAAAAGAAAAGGTTGAACATCAGAAAGGGTTTCTTACTAAGTTATTTAAATGATTTCAATTTATGAGCAAATTAAGTTAATAATTTACTTTCTACTGTTTGGCATGTTTTTAGCCATAATGTATGATGTTCTCCATTTTTATCTAAATAAATTCAAAATAAAATTACTAATCGGTTATATAATTCAGTTTCTTTATTGGACTGGACTCGTTTACTTAGCTTGCATATATATGCTTAAAGTAAGTCGGGGATATCTTACAATTTATACTTTTGGATTCTTCCTTATTGGAATTATTATTCATATGTATATTTTAAGTAAACACTTTATCAGCGATTTAGAAAGAGTTGATAAATGGATGGTAAGAATTATCTTGAGAATGAAAAGAATCATTATCATCGTTATTTATCCGAAAGAATTTCTGATGTTTCTAAAATGGATTTTCCCAAAAAAACTTGTGAAAAAATTGTTGTATTATATATCACCAAAAAGAATTATCAAAAACATAAAAGACAAAATGAAGAATAAAAAAAAGGAGAATACAGATGAAGAAATTATTAGTTTTTTTAATATTCCTGACTCTGACATTATTTGTTAGCGGATGTGCAAACGAAGACGAGGAAGTAGATATCTATACAACCATTTATCCGGTTGAGTTTATCGTTAAGGAAATTGTGAAAGATCGATTTAAAGTTGGTTCTATCTATCCACGGGGAAAAGATGTTCATGATTATGAGTTAAGTCCTAAAGACATTATTAAAATGTCAAAAAGTCAAATTATATTTTATATTGGTTTAGGTTTGGAGTCATTTGTTGAACGAAGCAAAGATACATCATTTAAAGATGTACCAACCGTTACGATTAGTAAGGGGTTAGAAGTTGTATTATTAAATGATGAAGATTATGAAAAGCATATTTATGATGGAGGTAATGTTGAGTTTTATGACCCTCATATATGGCTTGACCCGAATAAAATGATCCAAATGGCTGTTAATGTTTTAGATGGTTTAATTGAGCATTTGGATGTAAATGAGGAAGATATTGCATTTTTTAACGAAAATTTCAACGAATTAAAATCCGAACTTCAAAAGCTTGATGCAGAAATCAGAGTTGCAGTTAGTGCGGTTAATATCAAGAATAGAACGATTATGGTTGACCATGACGCTTATGTATACTGGACTCTAGCCTATGGGATTGAACGCATTAAGATGAGAAATCATAATGACAGTTCTGACATAGACCCTCAAGTGATGCAACAAAAAATTACTCTTGCAAAATCTTTGGATATTAAGCATGTTATAACAACAAAAAATGAAATAGAGTCTTCAATTATATCGCAGTATTTAAATGAATTAGGTCTTTCAAATAACGCCAAAGAAGCTCTTCACCATTTAGGAACAATCACTTCCGCTGAGGATAAAGCTGGTGAAAATTATTTCTCTATTATGCGAACTAATTTAGAAGTGCTAAAAAAAGTCTTTCCAAAGGTATAATTTTAAAAAATTAATGAGGCAGACACTGCCTTATTTTTTTTAGAAAAAAAAGATAGGTTTTAATTTTTTAAAAAGGAGTAAAATAATGTATAATGAGAAAAATTTAAAAGGTCTCAAGAAAAAAAAGATTGTTTTTGCATATTTGAACGATTCAACCTTTAAGCAAATAAATGATGGTGACCTAGAAAAAATTGATGTTATTAATTATTCGTTCGGTCGAATCGTTTGTGGGAAGGTCAGTATTGAGCACCTAAAACATTTAGAAACTGTTCAAAAACTTGCTAATCACTTCGGTGTTAGAATGGTTTTAGCAATAGGTGGTTGGGGGGCTGGCGGCTTTAGTGAAATGGCAAGAACGAAAGAATCAAGGCAAGTCTTTATTCACTCTGTTCTTAAGATTATAAATGAATATAACTTTCATGGAGTCGATTTAGATTGGGAATACCCAACCTCAAAAGTAGCTGATATTGAAGCATGCTTAGATGATAAAAGTAATTTCACATTTTTGGTAAATGAATTAAGAGCTGCCTTTAATGAACTAAATCCTGATTTAATTTTGTCATCAGCAGTTGGCGGCGGAGGTCATGCCGTCAAATACTATGAAGTTGAAAAAATTGCACAAAATCTTAATTACATACATTTGATGACCTATGATTTAATTAATTATTCTTCTTTAGAAACTACACATCATACGAACCTATATCAATCAAAAAACAGTGTTACTAGTGCTGATGAAACCGTTAAAGCATTCCTTGCTGCGGGAGCTATAAATCACAAATTAGTATTAGGAATTGCTTTTTATGGTCATATTGGAACGGTCAATAGTTTATCAGAAGATGGGATGAAAGTGTTCTGTGAAGATTTTTCAAAAAGCATAACGTATACTAATATTTCTAACAGATATTTAAATAATGAAGAAGTTAAGATTTTTTATGATGAGATTGCGAAAGCATCATGGCTTTTTGATGGTAAGAGTTTTATAACTTATGATGATCCATATTCGATTGCCCATAAATGTGAATATGTGAAACGAAATAGTTTAGCGGGAGTTATGTTTTGGGAATTAAACCATGATTTAACTGGAGATTTAGTTAAAGCAATCGATGAAAATTTAAATAAATGAGATTAATTTTTATTCGTCCCATTTTAAGATTTGGGACGAATAATTGTTCAAAAAGTTTGAAAAAACACTTGCATTTTCATGCGTTTTGTAGTAAAATATATAAGCAGTCAAATGAGTGATATATTTGGTGGGGTAGCGAAGTGGCTAAACGCGGTGGACTGTAAATCCACTCTCTCCGAGTTCGGTGGTTCGAATCCACTCCCCACCACCATTTAAATCTTTATAACTTATCTTATGAATAATATAAATTTCATCAAGACATTTTTGTAGGGCTATAGCCAAGCGGTAAGGCAACGGACTTTGACTCCGTCATTTCGATTGTTCGAATCAATCTAGCCCTGCCATTTTTTTTGGTTATAGAATATCTTTAGCACCTCCCAGCTAAAGATTTTTTAAAAAATTTATGATATTACTACCCAATTTGCTTTAAGAAAATCTCTTAAAGGAAGTTGGGTTTTTCTTTTTCCTTTACAAATGAAAAAAATTTACTTATAATATTATTTAGGAATTAAAGGATAAGAGGGTTTTTATGGAAAGAACAGTTGCAAAATGTTTATTAGAAATCGAATCTATTTTTTTTGGGTTTAATAAGGAGTTGATTTCATCAACGGGACACCGCTTACCGTTATATGCTGATAACCGGTTGATTTTGTCATATCCAAGAGTGAGAAGAGTTATTGCAAAATGGCTCGGAAATTTAGTTAAAGAAAAATATCCAGATGTGCAAATGATTATGGGTACATCTGTTGCCGGGATATCTTTTGCAGTTTTAATTAGTGAACAATTGAATATACCAATGGGTTATGTATTGGAACGACAAAAAGACCACGGATTTAAAAACCGTGTTGAAGGATTGTTAGAACCTAATTTAAAGGTAGTAGTCGTTGATGACATTATTTTTACTGGCAAAACAATTATCGACACGATTGAAGCCCTAAAAGCTGAAGGCTGTAAGGTCTTAGGTGGTGTTTCCATATTCTCGTTTGAAATTAAAGCGGTAAAGGAACGTTTGAAAAGTTTAGGGATTAATTATTTTTCGCTAACAAACTTTGACATTATAACTTTGATTGGGATGCAAAGTGGTAAAATTACGTACAATGAATATTTAAAAACTTTAAAATTTAAAGAAAATCCTTTCGATAATAGCTGGTTAGATGCATAAATGAATACATATCAAATTAAAAAAAACAACACAAAAATGATTGCTCATCGTGGTTTGAGTAAAATTGAATGCGAAAATACGATTGCAGCATTTATTGCAGCATGTAATCGTAGTTATTTTGGTACGGAATGCGATATTCACTTGACTAAAGATAAAGTGTTTGTACTTAGTCATGACCACAATACTCAACGCTTATCAAGTGTTGATAAAGTTATTAGTGAATCCACATTTGTAGAACTGCAAGAGGTTACCCTTTATGAGTATGGTACTAATATTCAAAAACAATATTTAAAAATACCGTCTTTAGCAGAATATATTTTTGTTTCAAAAAAGTATCAAAAAAAATGCTTTATTGAACTTAAACCTGCCTTTTCTTATGAAGAGTTAGAACAATTAATTAATGAAATAAATGCTTTTGATTATTTGGATCATAGTATTTTTATTTCCTTTAATTATCAAAATTTAATTAAATTACGGGAACTTAAACATGATATACATCTTCAATATTTAATTGGGAATAATAAGCCTGATGATTTGCTTGAACGTTGTATAAATATTCAAACTGACATCGATATCTACTATCAATCCTTAACACGGGAAGATGTCGATATTTTTCATCAAAATAAAATAAAAGTTAATGTTTGGACTGTTGATAATTGTGACTGCGCAGAAAGATTAATTTCTTGGGGAGTAGATTTCATCACAACTAACATCTTGGAGTAAAAAATGAAAATATTATGGTCGTTTTTAATATTGCTAGGTTTAGCATGTCTTGTAGGAATATTTTTAATTGCTGTTTATTCTCAGGAATTAAATGATTTTATAAAAAGATATGGGTTTATAATTTTGGGATATATCGGAATCTCATCATTTGCATATGGATGGTTAAAGTTATTTTCGAAAAAGAATAAGTAATATAAAAAAGTTTTTTATTTCTCATTTATGTCAAAATAAAACAAAAAATTCACATTTAACACCTTATAATTTGTGAAGGTGATAGTAGTGAAAGTTTTAGTTATAATGCCTTATCAAACTCAAATTCTAAGAGCTTTGGATGATGCAATTCATTTAAAATTAGGGACATTTATATTAGTCGGAAGTAAGAATCGAATTTTAGAACTTTGTTTTAAAGAAAATGTGCAAACAGAAAATTTCAAGATAAATGATTTTAGAGATCCAATTGAAGTTGTCGCTTTTTGTAAAGACTTACTTTCTAAAGAAAAAATTGATTTTATTGTTTTCGGTGATTTACCGTCATTTTATCAATCGAAAATACTTGATATGAAAGATGTTAATGATATTGGGAATATTGATATTATCGATTTACCGTTCTTAAAACATTTTATTTTTGTTAGTAATAATTCAAAATACCTTAATGTTGATTTTGATGATAAGAAACGAGCAATCGTACAAGGCGAAATATTTATGAAAAGCTTAAATATTAAAAAAATCAATGTTGCTTTGATAACAAATATGAACAATAAGATTGACATATTAGAAGCAAATATCATCAAAATGATTTTAAAGGACAATGACTTTGATAATATAAATATCTTTGATTCATTTAATATTGTTACGTTGTTTTCAAAAGAGAATTCGGTAAATATTTTTAACTCTCATATTAATTTAATCATTATGAGAAATTATGAAGCTTCTAAGATTTTTGTTGAAACTTTATCCGTTTTTACAAATGCAAAAATTGCAAATATATTAGTATCAGAAAAGTATTATGCTATTGATGCAAATCAAAAAGAGCAAAATAATATCTTGTTTTCATTAATGTTAATTAATAAATTATCAAAAAACGAAAGTGTTGTTTACCCAAAGAAAAAATGTATTATATAAACAATCGACGATGGTTGATTGTTTTTTTAACTCATAATTGATTAATAATATTGATTTTGATATAATAATTTTGCGAGGTGCTTTATGAAATTAATTAAAGATGATTTTGAAATTAATGAATTAATAAACAAAGAAAAAAGTCGACAACAAAATAATATCGAACTAATTGCATCAGAAAATTTTGTTTCTTGTGATGTCTTAGCAGCACAAGGATCAATCCTTACTAACAAATATGCGGAAGGATATCCGGCGAAGCGGTACTATGGTGGTTGTGAGATTGTTGATCAAATTGAAGAATTAGCAATTGAACGCGTTAAGAAACTGTTTAATGCGAAATACGCCAATGTTCAAGCGCATTCTGGAAGTACTGCTAATATGGCTGCATATCGTGCGCTGATAAATAATGGTGATGTGGTTATGGGATTAGCTCTCGATCAAGGCGGACATCTAACCCATGGGCATCCACTTAGTTTTTCTGGAATCGATTATCAATTTTCTTCTTATCATGTTGATAAAGAAACAGAAACGATTGATTATGATCAATTAGAACAACAAGCTTTATTGATTAAACCTAATTTAATAGTTGCTGGCGCTAGTGCATATTCAAGAGTTATTAATTTTAAAAGGTTTCGGGAAATTTGTGATAAAGTCGGAGCTAAACTAATGGTCGATATGGCTCATATTGCTGGGCTTGTAGCTGCAAAATTGCACCAAAACCCTGTTGATTATGCTGATGTTGTAACTTCAACAACCCATAAAACATTACGTGGCCCACGAGGAGGCATCATTCTTACTAATAATGAAGAAGTCATTAAAAGAATTAACCGCACTGTCTTTCCGGGGATCCAAGGCGGCCCATTAATGCATATTATTGCTTCCAAAGCTGTTTGTTTTAAGGAAGCTTTAAGTGAGGGCTTTGTAAACTATCAAAAACAAGTGATAAAAAATGCATCAGCATTAAGTGATGCATTAAAAGAATTAGGTTATCGAATTGTGTCTGGTGGAACTGATAATCATCTATTATTAGTTGATGTTAAGAAGAGTGTTGGTATTACAGGAAAATTGGCAGAAAACATTCTTGATCAAGTGGCCATTACTTGTAATAAAAATACGGTTCCGTACGATGAAGAAAAACCATTTGTGACTAGTGGGATCCGCTTAGGAACTCCGAGCGTGACAACAAGAGGGTTTAAAGAAGACCAAATGCGTTATGTTGCAAAATTAATAAATAAAGCTTTAAGAAATCGTAACAACGAAGAAATCTTAAAGCAAGTAAGAGATGAAGTGATTGTTCTAACAAATCAGTATCCAATATATGAAGGCTAAATGCCTTCTTTTTTTAATCTATCAATTCAATTGTTAAACCAAGAGCACGTAATTTTCCAATTGGATCTTCATAACCTCTTAATAACACTTCAATATTATCGATATAACTGTAGCCTTTTGTAAGAAGAGCAGCTAAGACTAATGAAGCTGCACCTCTTAGGTCATAGGCATTTATTTTTGCATTCTTTAGAGGAGTTGTGCCACTAACATGAACAATATCATTGATAATTTCAATATTTGCACCCATCTTTTTTAATTCCTCGATATGGGAATAACGGTTAGAAAAAATAGTTTCTTTAAGAGTTGACATTCCGTTTATTTGAGTCATTAAAACCGTAATTAATTGACCTAAGTCAGTTGGGAATCCCGGATATGGTTTGGTAACAACATCAAAAGTTTTTAAAACATTACTAGGGTATATTGAAATGTAGTCATCACCATATTTTAAATTACATCCGATTTCTTCAAGTAATAATGTAACAGTAGATAAATATTCTGGGTTTACATTTTTAACTGTAATGCCTTCACCTTTCGCTAAAGCCCCTAACAGTAAATAAGTTCCTGCTTCAATGCGATCGCTAATAATTGTATAATCAGTTGAATGAAGATATTTCACACCGTTAATGGTTATTTCTTCAGTTCCTAAACCCGTGATATCTGCACCCATTGATGTTAAGAAATTGCCTACATCCACAATTTCAGGTTCGATTGCTGCGTTCTTGATTGTTGTTTTCCCTTTTGCTTTTGTTGCTGCAAGCATTAAATTGATTGTTGCGCCAACTGAAGGAAAATCTAGATTGATTTCACACCCCTTTAATTTGCCGGCCTTAATACAAACTTGTTTATCACATTGTTTTACTTTGGCTCTTAATAGTTTAAATCCTTCAAGATGAAAATTTATCGGGCGATGTCCTAAATTACATCCTCCGCAAAAATTCATTTTTACTTTTTTATATTTACCTAAAAAAGCTCCCATAAAATAATATGAACCACGCAATTTGTTAACTTCTTCTGATTGAATAAAATAATTTACTTTATTGGCTTTTTTTACTGTAACTGTATGATCTTCATATGTTACTAAAAAACCAATTTCATTGAGGATTTTGATTAGTGTTCGTACATCTTCGATATTCGGAACATTTCGTAATACCACATCTTCATCACATAATACACATGCTGGTAAAATTGCAACAGCACTGTTTTTAGCTCCACTAATTTCAACAATTCCTTGCAGTTTTCGTTTCCCTCTTATTTTCACTTTCATAACTGTCCACCTCTTTATTATATATTATGAAATTACTTATAAATATATGCTTGTCACATTAAAACATTAAAATGGACTTTTTTTTTCAATTAAAATATGATATGATAAATTATGATAGGTGAAAATATGAATGACTTAAAACAAAAAGCTCTTGATCTTCATCGGGGCGGTAAAATTGCGATATCTTCAAGGGTTAGTTTAGAATCAAAAGACGATCTTTCGCTTGCTTATACTCCGGGGGTTGCTTTTCCTTGTCTCGAAATAAGTAATAATAAAGACAATGCTTATCTATATACTTCAAAGAAAGATACGGTTGCTGTAATCACTGATGGTTCTGCGGTACTCGGTTTAGGTAATATCGGACCGTTAGCCTCAATGCCAGTTATGGAGGGTAAATGCTTGCTGTTTAAGCGTTTTGCTAACATTAATGCCATTCCCATTACGATTGATTCCAATGATGTTGATGAAATTGTGAAATGTATCAGTTTGATCGCTCCTTCTTTTGGAGGAATTAATTTAGAAGATATTAGTTTTCCGCGATGTATTGAAGTGGAAGAAAGACTAAATGAAATTTTAGACATCCCTGTTTTTCATGACGACCAAAAGGGAACAGCAATTGTTGTGGCGGCAGCGTTAATAAATGCTTGTAAACTTGTAAAGAAAGATTTATCGGCTCTAAAGATCGCTATCTGCGGATTAGGTGCCGCTGGCAGCAGTATTGCGAAATTACTGAAAAAAATTGGTGTAAAAACTATTTATGGATACAATAAAGACGGGGTTATTTCCAATAAAAAAGAATTAGATCCGGCTCTTGAAAAACTTATTAATCAAAAAATACTAGACAATTTTGATTATAAATTTGATACCGTAGAAGAAATTATGGAAAATACCGATGTTTTTATTGGTGTTAGTGTTGGAAATATCATTACTAAGGAAATGATTAAAAAAATGAATGACTTACCAATTGTATTTGCACTAGCGAATCCTTCTCCTGAAATCAGTTACAATGATGCAAAACAATCAAAAGCATATATTTTTGCAACTGGCCGAAGCGATTATCCAAATCAAATTAACAATGTTCTTGCATTTCCAGGTATTTTTAAAGGTATTTTAAGTAGCCCATATAAAAAAATTACTGAGAAAATGTGCATTGATGCTGCATATGCGATTGCATCACTAATCGATGTTGATGAATTAACTCCAGAATATATTATTCCTTCTGTCTTTAATGAAGATGTGGTAGTCGCAGTGAGTAATGCAATAATTAATAGTGAGGTTTAAACATGAGATATAGAATAGAAACCGACTCTTTAGGTGATAAACAAATACCTGCCGAAGCCTATTATGGAATTGGTTCTTTACGCTCTAAAGATATCTTTCAAATAACAAAACATGGGCTTCATCGGCAAATGATTAAGGCTTTTGCAACCATTAAAAAGTCCGCTGCAAAAGCAAATTATGATGTTGGATTGATCAGTAAGGACATAAGTAATGCCATTGCTTTAAGTTGTGATGAAATTTTAAATGGGCGTTTACATGGTCAATTTATTACCGACGTCTTACAGGGTGGGTCTGGTTTCAGCATGAATAAAAACGCCAATGAGGTGATTGCTAACCGTGCTAATGAGATGCTTGGAGGAGATAAAGGTACATATGATAAAGTTCATCCTGATTTGCATGTTAATTTGAATCAGTCTAATTTCGAGGTGGTTTTAATTGCTGGAAAATTATCGACTGTTAGATTAACCAAAAAATTATTAGTGGAAGGGAAAAAACTTCATAACGCCTATTTTGATCTAATTAGCAATTATGATTTATCAAAAGATGAGATTTTTTCGATTGGTCAGGAAATCGCAGCTTTTTCTAATATTCTCGATCGTGATCTGGAACGAATTGATGAAGCTAATGATAACTTATTAGAAATCAGTGTTGGACTAGAAAAGGCGCACATAGAAAAAAATCCTGATCCTAATTATATTAAAAAGTTTATTAAGTACCTTGCTCAATTCAGTGGCGATAATGTTTATATAACCAAAAACATTATTGATAATAATCGCAATTTGGATTATTTTTCGTGGCTCTCATCAGCGTTTAAATCGATGAGTTTAAATTTATCCAAAGTTGCCAATGATTTAGTGCTTATGGAAAAGCAGGGGAAAATTATTATTCCTAAAATTGAAGTGTATGAAGGTGATGTTGTAATCGAAATGATTAAACAGGTGTCCTTTTACATTATGGGGAATGATCTGACAATTGCAAGAAGTGTTGAAGCTGGAGAGTTAGAAAAAAATATTTTTCTGCCGATTATCTTTGCATGTCTCTTTGAAAGTATTAATATTCTTCGAAGAACAATTAGAATTCTTCGAGAACATGTCATTGAACATTTGGATATAAAGTAATAAAAACCTGGATAAACCAGGTTTTTTGCTTTATAAAATAAATTTAAACATTACTAAGACATCATAATAGTTATCGGACTCAAAGATGATGGTATCATCACTTACTAATTTACATCCTGGGAAAAAGGAATTGCTGAAGGCATTGATATGGTTTTTATAAGCTATTTCCACCTTGAAATGTTTTGGAAGATTGATGATATTATTGGTTAAATCTTTTCTTAAACTTATTTCTGCGATTTGTTCTATCTTTTGATTAGTTACATTCGGATGTTTTGATACACACGCTCCGTGATGACCTTCTTTTGTAGCCACAACTTCAATGTTTGGGTTTATGTCTTTTACTTGATTTGTTAAGTTCAAATCTCCACTAAGAAATGCAATAGGAATCTTTAAATAAGAAGCATATAAAGCATTAATTAAAAATTCACTAGCAATTTCATCATTGATTTTTACATGGATGATATTAGTATTCATAGTATGGGATAATGAATTCCCTTGTGATCTTGAAGGGCTGTGGTAGCCAACAAACATTACGGCATCAAAATTCTGATCTAATCCTCCCATCATGCTGCAGACATTGCCTTCCCAGCCTCGATGGAGTGTTACATAATCAGGAAGACTAGAAAAGTCAATATTCATGGCGCTATCATGAGCATCCTTCACAAATATTTGAGTTGCTCCGGCGTTTTTAGCGCCGATACAAGCGCGTCTTACTTCTTCAGTCATTTGTTTTTTAAATTCAAGATATCTTGGGTTTGAAGCATCAGTTTCTTTCCACGAACATATTGAGTTTACACCCTCGATATCAGCACTAATATAAACTTTCATATATTCCTCCTTTTTCTATACAAAAGTAAATTAATTATACATTATTAATCTTTTAAAAACAAATAATTATTTTAAAAACAATTTTATTGTGCTATAATAATTATATGGAGGTTTTTTATGGAAAAAATTAAATTAATAACAAAAATAGATTATAGGACATTAAAATATTGTAATTTATTTATCATTAAATATCGAAGAAGAGCTCATATTTGGATGAGCGTAACGGGATTATTAGCATTAGGAGCAGCAGCATATGGTTATTTTTATCTTCAACAACCGTTATTCGGCGCTTTAGGAGCTGGTTTTGCGGCATATATTGTTTACCAACAATTTTCAGTTGAAAAGAAACTTGATCTATCATTAGAACGATTCTTTTATAATCGTCCTGTAACTTCACAAACTGTTGAAGTTGATGAAAATGAGATCATTGTAACTAGAACATCAGACCCAAGCAACCCAACGACATTTGACTGGTCATATGTAACTGAAATTGATGAAATGCCTCAATTCTATATGTTAATGATAGGAAAAGGCGCACCAATTATTATTGACCGCAGCGATGAAGCTCTTTTGGAAGGATCAAAGAGTGAACTTGATCGCATCATTGCTGAAAAGGCGCAATTAAAACCATATAAAAAGGTTGAAAAAGACATCACTAAACGTCCAATCACATATGTTCATCAAGAATTTCCATCTGAAGATGTAAAAGATGTAGATAGTGTTGTAAGTGATGTAAATGATGAAGAGAAGTTTGAAAAAGTGATTACAAATGATGAGGTTGATAATAAAGATTATCGTGATTTAGTTTCAGTAGAAGAACCAAAAATTGATGAGGAAAAAGAAGATTAATAAATGCTAATAGAAGCTAAATGTTCGCACAGCGAACAAAGAGCAAGAGACTTTTTTCGCTTTCATTTATTAGTCCGTAATATATCTAAATATATTTATTATGGACTATTTTTGATTGCAGTTGGAACTGGTTTTTATTATATTGAAAAAAACAATATCGATTATGCTATTTATGCATTTATCTTTGGAATTCTCGTTTTGATTGTAAAACATGCAACAGTTATATCAACTGTCAATCGGATTTTGAAAAATTATAAGTTTCCAGTTGTCGTCTATTATTTAAAGTTTTTTGACGAATATGTTTTATATGATCAAGAAATGAGTAAAAAACAATATTTATGGAAAGATATTTTAAGAGTAGATGAAACTAAGGTTTATTTCTATTTTTACATCTCGCCTAATTCCGCATTAATCTTGCCTAAATATGTGTTAAAAGACAATCAACAAGATGAAATAATCAAACTTGTAAAACAAAATAATGTGAAATATCGAAGACATCGGATTTTTATTTGATTCTTAAGGAGTTTTCTTATGAAGTATGTATTGATAATTTGTTTAGTGTTAATAGGGGTACTTGTTGGTTTAACACTAACCTTAGGCCACTTTGAGGGCTTTGGAGTTGTGTTAGGAATGTTTGTGCTTTTCCCCCTTATTTATATTTTCGGAACCATTTTTATTGGTAAAAATAAAAAAGAAAAAGAGATTGATACTGAAACAAAGAAAAAAGATCGATTTTCAAGGTGGGAATAGTAATGAGTGATTTGAAATTATTTAATTACAAAAATGAATCTTTATATCAAAAAACTTTCATTGATCGTCAAACATTAAAAGATATTATCGAAAAAAATGCTTTAGATTTATTAGGTATAACTGTAATTGCTGCAAATGTTAGGCTTAGTGAGGAAATGTTCGAAGAAGTTGAAACAATTGGTTATGATGAAAATCATCAAATCGTTGTTATTGAATATCGCTTTGGTAAATTCAGCAGTACAATTAATAAAGGATTAGTTATTTTAGATTATATTAAAAATAATCAAGGGAAATTTAAGACCTTTATTAATGAAAGAGTCGGATATGATCTAGGTAAAGAAATAAAGCTTTCAGCACGTTTGATTTCAATAGGTGATGATTATAATCATTATGATGAATATGCAATAAAACAAATGCCTTTTGATATTGAACTGATAAAATACCAATTATTTAATAAATCGATATTAGTTTTAGAAAAAAATTATCAAAGTGCAAAAATTTCAATTCTTGAAAATTATAATTTCAAATCGAAAGAAGAATCTCAACTATATAAGCAAATAAGTGAATTTGTATTATCTTTAGGTGATGAGGTCTCAGAACAACGGTTTGATGGCTATTGCGGTTATCGAAAGATTAAAAATTTTCTTTACTTAATCTTTGATGAAAATATTAAATTGAACATAAAACTAAATAATAAATATAAATCGATTAATATAAAAAATTATAAAGATTTTGAGAAAACTCAAAATTTAATCGAACAAAGTTATGATGAAAACTGATCTTAAAATTTTATATGAAGATAATCATATTATCGTAGTTATTAAAGATATTAATATCCTAAGTCAAAAGGATATAACGAATGATTTGGATATTATGACGATCATAAAGGGATACATAAAAGAAAAGTATCATAAGCCTAATGATGTTTTTTTAGGCTTAATTCATCGTCTAGACCGTCGGGTAAGTGGAGTTATGGTGTTTGCGAAAACATCAAAAGCTGCTTCAAGATTATCAGAAGCAATTCGAAATAAGGACTTTCATAAAGAGTATTTGGCTATCTGCCAAGGAAAAACCAAACCATCCGATCGCCTAGTTAACTATATGGAAAAGGTTCAAACGAAAGAGGGCAACCGAGCCCAAATAGTTGATAAAGATACTAAAAATGCAAAAGAAGCGATTTTGGAATATCGTACAATTAGGCATTTAAAAATTGATAATCATGATTTTTCACTAATAAGAATACATTTAATAACTGGTCGATATAATCAAATTAGAAAACAATTATCATTTAATAATCATCCGATTATTAATGATTTTAAATATGATTATCAAGGCCCGAACTATTTTGATGAACTTGGTTTGATTTGTGCGAAAATCAGTTTCACTCACCCAACAACAAAAGAATTCCTTGAATTTGAATATTGTCCAAATGTTGGGATCTGGAGTTTTTAGGAGGATTTAATTTGAAAAAATTTTTAACGTTAGTATTTGGCTTGGTAATAGTGGGAATTTTAATGTTTTTTATTGCCTCTGTTTATCAGTCCACGCAAATTAGAATTGAAAATTTTCATGCTAACATCATCTTAACAAATAATGGCAGTATGGAAGTTGAAGAAACCTGGATTGTGAATTATCCAGCCAATAAATCGGTTTCATTTAGAGATATAGCCTATCAAAAATATAATCCTGATAATCCGCTGTATCAGTCGCAATCTAATACGGCAAGTTTTGATGAAGAAAGTGTCAGCGTTGAAGTATATAATGCAAATGGTGTTGCCTTATCACCATCACAATATCGGGTTGGTTATTCTTTTAAGGGTGAACTTGATGAATTAGATGAACCAATTCAGTGTGAACCAAGTAGACAAAGTTGTGAATCGATTTTTGTTCATGTACCTAGTGGCATGGATCGGCAAATGACTTTTAAATATCAATATACGATTCAAGGTGCAGTTACTAAATATCGTGATATAAGTGAATTAAACTGGAATTTTATTGAATATTTTGGAAGCGAAATTAAAAATGCGAGTATTTCGATTAATATTGCTGGTGTTAATGAAGATGATATTTTTGCTTGGGGATATGGATTATCAAGAGGAACGATTGAAATAGTAGATGAGAATGTCTATCTTGATATGAAGCGAATTAAACAAGGCGATAATATTGAGTTTAGAATTTTAATGCCGGCTGAAACCTTTAATGTTGCAAATAAGAATTTTATCGATCGACAGATGCGAGAAGAAATATTTGCTTATTCGCAAAAATTAGCTGATGAAACCAATATGCGAATTACAATCGCTCGTGTGATCTTTGGTGCGATGTTTGCGATGGTAATTTTAATGGGGGTAATTACTTACTATGTTTATCTAAAATATGATAAGGAACATATCCCACAATTTACAGGCAAATATTATCGCGAACTCCCAGCCGATTATACACCGGCGGAGATGAGTTATTTATATTACTTTAGAAGCATTAATAATGAGGATGTAACAGCTACGCTTTTAGATTTGGTTAGAAGAGGATATTTACATCTCGATACCGGAAAATCTAAAATAAATGAAAAAGATCCGGATTTTATTATTTCATTGAATAAAGAAACTAATCTTAAAGAATTACTTTCTCATGAAAAACACTTAATTGATTGGTTTATCGGAATTATCGGTAACGGTTCGGAAGTTACAATCAAGCAAATTGAAAATTATCCGAAAGGATCATATCAAAAAGCAATGAAGTTTCAAGAACAAGCAAAATTGTTCGTTAACAAGGCTAAAGAAGCTGGAAGCAAACATGATTTCTTCGAACCACAATTAAGCGGCTCAAAGGGCGTTGTGTCGTTATGGGTTTTAATACCATTAGGATTTTTGTTAATAAGTTTGAGTTTGCAAACAACCCATAATATTGATAATTCCATTCCGATGCTAGTATCACTTGCTGTAATGATTATTTACTTAGTATATATTGCTTCAATTAAGAAGCGAAGTGTCAAGGGCAATGAAGATTTTGTGAAATGGAAAGCTTTTCGAGATTTTCTTCTTGACTTTGGTAATTTAAAAGATTATCCAATGCCCGGAGTTGTTGTTTGGGAACACTTCTTGGTATATGCAACATCACTAAAAGTTGCTGACAAAGTTATGCAACAATTAGAGGTCCGCCTTCCAAGAGAAGAAATTACTTCAACCCAATCAACATATTTAGGTTTTGGTTATCGATATTATGGATTCCACCTAGGTTATACACTAGGTCGAATTAACAATTCAGTGACAACCGCAAGAGCAAATGGAAATGCAACCATTGCTGCTCATAATGCCGCTCGTGTAAGTGCAGGAGGCAGAGGTGGCGGATTTGGTGGAGGCCGTTCATTTGGTGGCGGTGGTGGCGGATTTAGAGGACGATAGAAATGGAGGAAAAAAACAATGTTTAAATTTTTAAGCTCATCAGGAGGAATAACTGTTATTGTAATCTTGGTAGTTGTCTTTTTATTAGTAATGTTCTTTATCAGCACTTATAATAAATTAGTACAATTACGCAATAAAGTTCGTAATGGATGGAGTCAAATTGACGTTCAATTAAAAAGAAGATTTGATTTGATCCCGAATTTAGCTGAAACTGTAAAAGGTTATGCCAATTTAGAAAAAGGTATTTTTGAAGAATTTGCCCGTGCTCGTGGTTTATATGCCCAAGCATCACAAGCTGGAAATGTTGAACAAGCAGCACAAGCTAATGCTACTTTAGGAGGAACGCTAAGCCGTTTATTAATGGTTACAGAAAGATATCCTGAATTAAAAGCTAATAGTAATTTTCAAGATATGATGAAACAACTTAAAGAAACTGAAGACAAAATTTCATTCTCACGTCAATTTTATAATGATACCGTATTAGGTTATAATAATAAGATTGAATTATTCCCAAGTAATATTGTGGCTGGAATGTTTAAATTTAAAGCTGCGCAATTCTTTGAAGTTACTGATAGCGCTCAAAGAGAAGCACCAAAAGTTCAATTTTAATAATCAGTATAAAAAAAAGCTAAGATAATTTCGTTATTCTTAGCTTTTTTACATATCGCCTTTTAAATAAAAAAACTCAAAACACTTGTTTTGAGTAATAGATTATTGCTTTTGTTGTAAACGTTTATTAAACTTTTCAACACGACCAGCAGCTTGCACAAACTTTTGTTGACCTGTATAGAATGGGTGGCATTTAGAACATGTATCAACACGTAAATCTTTTGATACAGATCCGGTTTCAAATGTATTACCACATGATGTACAAGTTACAGTAATATTGTAATATTTTGGGTGAATTCCTTGTTTCATTTTTTTACTCCTTCCGCCATAGTTTATTATAAAACCTATAGTAAGTTTCCTGAATTATTATACAATATTTAAGGTATTTAGTCAAGAAATATTTTTCCTTGGTTTTTATTATATTATCCGCATAAATTTGAATAAATACAATTTTTTTCTTTAAAAAATTAGTCGATTATTATATAATAATTGTAAGGAGTTGGTATTATGGATCTTCAAGTAAAAGATGGATGGATAGAAGTTATTGCCGGTAGCATGTATGCTGGAAAAACTGAGGAGTTAATTCGGAGAATTAAACGTATTGAATATGCAAAAAAAGATGTAATAGTTTTTAAACCACAAATTGATAATCGTTATAGCGTTAATGAAGTCGTATCACATAATAATGGGAGAACAAGGTCAATTAATATTAATAATCCTATTGAGATTTTAGAATATACTTCCGATAAACTGCCATATGCTATTGCCATTGATGAGGTGCAATTTTTATCACGCGAAGTAATTGATATCTGTGAACATCTAGCTGATCAAGGTGTAAGAGTGATAGTTGCAGGATTAGATAAGGATTTTCGTGGTGAACCGTTTGGGATTATGCCAGAATTATTAGCTAGAGCAGAGTTTGTTACAAAACTTGATGCGATATGCCAAGTGTGTGGTGATAAAGCTACAAGAACTCAACGGATAATTAACGGACAACCAGCGAAATATTCTGATCCAATTATTCTTGTTGGTGCTAAAGAACAATACGAAGCCCGTTGTCGCCATTGTCACATCGTTTTAGATAAACCGGTTCAAAAATATTATGAATAAAGATATTTTTTATATCAAAGAGGCAATCAAAGAAGCAAAAAAGGCTTATAAGAAAGCTGAGGTTCCAGTCGGTTGTGTAATTGTTGTTGAAGATAAAATAATTGCTCGAAGTCATAATTTAAGAGAAACAAAGCAAAGCAGCCTGGCCCATGCGGAAATGATTGCAATCGAAAAAGCTTCGAAAAAATTAAACCGTTGGATTCTTGATGATGCCACGATTTATATCACGCTCGAACCGTGTTTAATGTGTACAGGAGCAATTTTTCAGTCAAGAATAAAACGAGTAGTTTTTGGAGCTAACGAACCTAAGTTTGGAGCATTAGGAAGTATCGTCGATCTTTCAAAAGAATATAAATTTAATCATTCTATCGAAGTCACAAAGGGGATTATGGCGGAAGAAATTGCCCAACTAATGAAAGAGTTTTTTAAGGAATTGAGACTTAAATAATTCTTGCATATTTGTTGGAAAAGTGGTATAATAATTAATGTATTAGATCTCACTTTAAATACCTATACTCAATATTAAGCAGTGAATCAGGTCAGGTCGTGACTGAAGCAGCCTTAAACTTTCCTTAGTATGTGGGTATGGGTACTTAAGGTGGGATCTTTTATATTTTCGTGGTAATTGTTGTAAAAATAACATATTTATAACGTTTTCTCATATCAGTCAAAAATATTTTATTGACTTTTATATTTAGAAGTGGTAGAATTTTATTTGCAATTCAAATATTTTGATATACAAAGTATTTAATTGTTAGATATATTTTATCTAAAATGTTTATAAAACGATAGGAGGAAATTATGACATTTGAAAAAGTTGTAGACATTATTGCGAGAGAATTAAAGGTTTCAAAAGAAAAAATAACATTAGAATCAAATTTACAAACTGATTTAGGTGCAGACTCTTTAGATGCTGTAGAGTTAATTATGGCTATGGAAGATGAGTTCGGTGTTACTGTTCCTGATGAAGTTGCACAAACATTTAGAACTGTAAAAGATTTAGTTGTATATATTGAGAATAATAAATAATTCTCAAATATAGATGGCTTAATATTATTAAAAGGAGGCCCTATGGATTTTAAACAAATTCAAACTATTATTAAAGAATTTGAAAAGTCTAATATGACAATATTAGAAATTGAAACTGATGAATTTAAGATTAAATTAAGTAAGAATAAATCATGTGATAACCTAGAACCATCGATAGTTAATATCCCTAATGTTGAGACCGTTACAAACCATCCTGCACCTGCACCAGTTCAACCAAAAGGATTTGAAGTCAAATCTCCATTGGTTGGAACATTTTATGAGGCAAACAGTCCGAAAGAAAAACCATTTGTAACTGTTGGACAACGTGTAGAAAAAGGGCAGACTTTATGCATAATTGAAGCAATGAAGATTATGAATGAGATTACTGCTCCCGTAAGCGGAGTAGTTGAATCAGTTAATGTAAAAAATGGATCGGCAATCGGATTTGATCAAGTATTAATGGTTATTGCATAGTAGGAGATAACTATGGCAAATAAAGTTTTAATTGTAAATCGTGGTGAAATTGCAGTCAGAGTTATTCGTGCTTGTAAAGAATTAAGCATTAATACCGTGGCTGTTTATTCAAAAGCAGATGAAAACTGCTTGCACGTGAAATTAGCTGATGAGGCTATATGTATTGGCGAAGCAAGAAGCAGTGACAGTTACTTAAATATCAATAATGTAATCAGTGCCGCTATTGCCACCGGATGTAATGCTATTCATCCCGGATATGGCTTTTTATCTGAAAATGAAAAATTTGTGGAAATTGTTGAGAAATGTAAAATTAAATTTGTTGGTCCATCTAGCGAAGCAATTAAAAAATTAGGGAATAAATCAATGGCTAGACAAATTGCAAGAGAGGCTAATGTACCAATTGTTGAGGGCTCAGAAGGTGTTGTTAACTCTTTAACTGAGGCTATCAAAATCGCGAAAAAGATTACTTATCCAATTATGCTTAAAGCCAGCAGTGGCGGCGGTGGAAAAGGAATTAGTATAATTCGTAGCGAAGACGAACTAAAGAATTTGTTTGAACGTACCCGTCATGAAGCTGAAGTTAACTTTGGTGATAATGATTTATATATTGAGAAATATATTGAAAATGCGAGACATATTGAAATTCAGATTCTCGCTGACGGAAAAGGAAATGTCATTCATTTAGGAGAGCGTGATTGTTCTGTTCAAAGACGTAATCAAAAAATGATTGAGGAATCTCCGTCCCCTTTTATTAATGACGAAATCCGAGAAAAATTAGGTAGTGCTGCAATATCGTTAGCAAAAGCCGTTAACTATGAAAATGCAGGAACTGTTGAGTTCTTAGTTGATAAATACAGTAATTTTTATTTTATGGAAATGAACACCCGTGTTCAAGTAGAGCATCCAGTTACGGAAATGGTAACAGGAGTTGATATTGTGAAAGAGCAACTTAGAATTGCATATAATGGCGAATTATCGATTAAACAACAAGATATAAAAATTTCTGGTCATGCGATTGAATGTCGTATTAATGCCGAAGATCCTAATCATGATTTTCGTCCGACTCCTGGAGAAATTAAAAATGTCATTTTTCCGGGTGGACCAGGCGTAAGAATTGATACTCATATTTATACTAATTATTTTGTTCCCCCTTATTATGATTCGATGCTGGGTAAACTGATTGTTCATGCACCGACAAGAAGGGAAGCAATTAGAAAGATGCGTTCATCATTGGAACAACTTATGATTGATGGTATCAAAACCAATATCGAATTCCAATACTTAATCATGTATAATACCGAATTTGTTCGGGGATTTTATGATACTAGTTTTGTAAAGTCATTCATTGAAACCGTGAGGGCAAATAATAATGAATAATTTTTTTGAAGACCGAAAAGCGAAAGTTGAAAATTTTAAAAAAGAAATACGTGGAAAAAATGTCGTAACCCAAAAAGTTGATATTCCTGATGGATTATTTGTTAAGTGTGAAAAATGTAACGAATATATTTATCAAGATGATCTTTTAGTTAATGATCATGTTTGTCCGAAGTGCCATTATCACTTTCGAATAACGGCAAGAAAAAGAATTGATCTTACTTGTGATTGTTTTGATGAATTATTTGAAGACATAATGACAGTTAATCCATTAGGATTTCCCGATTATGAAGAAAAAATAAAAAAATACCAAGTCCAAACTGGCGAACTAGAAGCGTTTATTGCTGGGGTTGGGAGGATCTTAGACGAGAAAGTTGCAATCGGAGTTTTGGATAGCCACTTTATGATGGGAAGTATGGGAAGTGTTGTTGGCGAGAAAGTTACAAGACTTGTTGAATATGCAACTGAAAACCAACTTCCTTTAATAATATTTTCTGCTTCAGGTGGAGCGAGAATGCAAGAAGGAATTTTTTCGTTAATGCAAATGGCAAAAACTAGTGCTGCGATAAAAAACCATTCTCTTGCAAAGCTATTATACATTAGCGTTCTAACTGACCCGACTACGGGAGGAGTATTGGCTAGTTTTGCATCATTAGGAGATATCATAATTGCTGAAAGAGATGCGTTAATAGGTTTTGCTGGTAAGCGCGTTATTGAACAAACGATAAAACAACAACTTCCGGAAGGGTTTCAAACTGCGAATTTTCAATTAGAAAAAGGGTTTGTGGATATGGTTGTTGAACGTGATAACTTAAAAGAAGTTATTCATAAAATACTTGTTCTCCATAAGAAGGTGAACTGATATGGAAAAAAACATGAATGAAGAAATAGTTTGGCAAAAGGTCTTAAATGCCAGAAATAATAAACGGCCAACATCAAAACAACTAATAAGTTATCTAATTACTGACTTCTTAGAATTGCATGGTGATCGTTTGTATGGAGATGATCCCAGTTTCATTTGTGGAATTGGGTTTTTAGGAACAATCCCTGTGACGGTGATTGCACAGGAAAAGGGTGATACAACCACTGAAAAAATTGAAAGAAATTTTGGAATGCCTCATCCTGAAGGATACCGTAAAGCCTTACGATTAATGAAGCAAGCTGAAAAATTTAATCGCCCGATTATTATGATAATCGATACTCCCGGAGCTTACCCAGGAATCGGCGCTGAAGAAAGGGGCCAAGCAAGTGCAATCGCGGTCAATCTAGCCGAAATGGCAGCTTTAGAAGTACCCCTGTTATCTGTTGTTTTAGGTGAAGGCGGAAGCGGCGGTGCATTAGCAATTGGTGTTAGTGATGAAGTTTGGATGTTTGAAAATTCGATCTATTCAATTCTTTCACCTGAAGGTTTTGCTTCTATTCTTTATAAGGATGCATCACTTGCAAAAAAGGCATCTGTTATAATGAAGTTAACTGCTAATGATTTATATAATTATAAAATCATTGACCACATTATCCCTGAAGTTAATGACGGTTTACACACTGATGCTATTTATTCATTAGATATTCTAAAAAAAGCACTCATTAAAACAATTAAAGATTTACAAAATGTTAATGTAGAGGATCTTTTAAAAAACCGTTATTTAAAATTCAGAAGAATGGGGTCATTTGAAGAATAACGAAAGAAGATAGGAAAATGAGAAAAAAACAAAATAATATTAAAGTTGTATCTACGGGTCGATATGTTCCTGAACAAATCGTCACTAATCAAGATTTTGAAAAAATAATTGATACAACTGATGAATGGATTTTTTCACGAACAGGAATTAAGGAGCGACGTAAAGTGACTTTTGAAGAAACATCTGACTTAGCTTATTTTGCTGCTACGGATGCTATTAATAAAGTTAATTATGATAAATCAAAAATTGATTTAATCATTGTTGCGACATTTACACCTGATTGTGCTAGTCCTGCAACAGCAAACTTTTTACAAGCAAAACTTGGTTTAAACGATCAAGATATTGCCTGTTTTGATATTAATGCTGCTTGTACTGGATTTATTTATGCGATAAATGTTGCCAGTCAAATGTTAAACAGTGGAGCATATAACAGTGCTTTAGTTATCGGAGCTGAAGTTATTTCGAAAGTAACAAACTACCAAGATCGCAATACCTGTGTATTATTCGGAGATGGTGCGGGGGCAATTATCTTAGAAAATACAACAGACAGTAAGCCCGCTAGTTTTTATACTTCATCTAGAGGAGACGTTGAGAAAACCATAATTGTGAATCCCTTGATTCATATGGAAGGTAGAAGAGTGTATGCTTTTGCAACTAAAGTTTTAGAAGAAAGTATTCGTAAAATATTAGTGGAAAACTCACTAACTAAAGATGATATTGATATCTTTATTCCTCATCAGGCAAACATTAGAATAATTGAAAGTGCAGCCCGAAGTTTGGATATTGAAATTGAAAAATTTTATTTAAATATTGAAAGATACGGAAACACATCTGCAGCAAGTATTGCAATTGCTTTTGATGAATATTTAGAATCTATACCAGATCGAAACAATAAACGCGTTGTTTTTGTTGGTTTTGGTGGAGGTTTTACTTGGGGAGCAGCTTTGCTTACCTTATAAAGCCAAATCGTTTTTTGTTTTGAAAAAAGTATAATAAATATTATACAAAGGAGATATACATGAAGAACATATGTGAATTATTAAAGATAAAATATCCAATAATTCAAGGAGGCATGGCAAACATTGCAACCCATGTACTAGCTGCTAGCGTTTCTAACGCTGGTGGATTGGGTTTGATTGGTGCCGGAGGAAACGACGCCGAGTGGGTTAGAGAAGAAATTAGAAAGTGTAAACAGTTGACTGATAAACCCTTTGGAGTCAATATTATGTTAATGAGCCCACATTCTCCTGAGATTGCAAAAGTTGTAATTGAGGAGGGAGTAAAAGTGGTAACAACTGGAGCCGGTAACCCTGGACCATATATAGAAGCGTGGAAAGAAGCAGGAATAATTGTTATCCCAGTTGTACCAAGCGTTGCTTTAGCAAAACGCGTTGCCAGATCAGGAGCTGATGCAGTTATTGCTGAAGGAACTGAAGCAGGTGGACACATCGGGGAACTAACAACGATGGCATTAATTCCTCAAGTCGTTGATGCTGTTGATATCCCTGTTATCGCTGCAGGTGGTATTGCTGATAAACGCCAGGTTATTGCTGTTTTTGCATTAGGGGCAAAAGGAATTCAAGCGGGTACAATTTTTTTAACAAGTGAGGAATGCCCAATACATGTTAATTATAAAAACCGTATAATTGAAGCTAATGATACTGATACCATCGTAACCGGACGTGTTAGTGGCGGTGCACCTGTAAGAGTTTTGAAAAATCAAATGGCTAAAGAATACATCAAGTTAACAGAACAAGGTGCAACTCGAGAAGAACTTGAAAAATTAACATTAGGTTCACTAAGAAGAGCAGTTGTTGATGGCAATTTGGAAACTGGATCCTTTATGGCTGGACAAATAGCCGGGATGATTAACTGCATCAGACCTGTTAAAGCAATAATTGAAGATCTATTCTTAGATGCAGACAGCTATAAGGATAATATTAAGATTTTATGAAAATTATAACATCAAAAAAAATCGGATTATTATTTGCTGGACAGGGTGCTCAATACATCGGTATGGGACGAGATTTTTATGATAACTATGATTATGTAAGAGCGATGTATAAAGAAGCAAGTGCAATATTAGGCTATGATCTAACAAAACTTGTTTTTGAAGAAAATGAAAATATAAATCAAACAAAATATACACAGCCCGCGATTTTAATAACATCATTATGTATCTATGAAGTTTTAAAGAGAGAATATAATTTATCTCCGATTGTAACAGCAGGTTTTAGTTTAGGTGAATATAGTGCTCTAAATGCTTGTGGAGTCTTTGATTTTAGTCAAATTGTTTATTTGATTAAACATCGGGCTCTCTATATGGAAGAAGATGCTAAAAAATCTAAGGGTGGAATGGCTGCAATTATCGGGATGGAACGTGACACTTTAGAATCTTTATGTAACCAGCTTGAACTAGTGAAAATTGCTAATTATAATTGTCCTAATCAATTAGTTGTTAGTGGTCTATATGATTCAGTGATTGAATTGGTTGAAAGAGCAAAACAAAATGGTGCAAGGCGTGCGGTGATGTTAAATGTCAGTGGTGGTTTTCATACCCAACTTATGGAAGATGCAAGTAAAAGAATGTATGATTTAGTTAAAGGACAACCCTTTAATCAACCGAATTTTGATATCATAATGAATTGTAATTATCAACCATTAGATATTAATCATCTGCCTGAGTTAATGAAAGCACAAATATCATCCAGTGTTTATTTTGAAGATTCAATCAGATTAATGATGGATACTTATTCAGTTGACTTATTTGTTGAAATTGGACCCGGAAATGTTTTAAGCGGTTTTGTTAAAAAGATTAATCAAGAAGCTAAGATAATTGCAATCAATAAGGTAGCTGATTTAGATATATTAGGAGGAATGTAAATGAATTTAGATGGGAAAGTAGCAGTTGTAACCGGCGGTGCAACAGGAATCGGTCGCGATATTTGTAAGAAGCTTGCTAGTTTAAATGCTACTGTCGTTATTAATTATAATTCAAGTTCTGCTCAATCCTTGGAGTTGGTAAATGAATTAAACGAAAAAGGGTATAAAGCAGATTGTATTCAAGCAAACGTTGCCGAATTTATTGAATCTCAAAAATTAATTGATTATGCAGTTGAGAAATACGGGAAAATTGACATTTTAGTTAATAATGCCGGAATTACTCAAGATGGATTAATTTTAAGAATGAGGGAAGAAGATTTCGATAAAGTTATTGAAGTTAATTTAAAAGGAACATGGAATTGTTCAAAACATGCGGCAAAATATATGACGAAACAACGTGAAGGTAAAATTATTAATATATCATCTGTTGTTGGTTTAATTGGTAATGCCGGGCAATCTAATTATTGTGCTTCAAAAGCGGGTGTGATTGGTTTAACAAAATCATTAGCTCGTGAGCTTGCAAAACGGAATATCTGCGTTAATGCAATTGCACCTGGATTTATTAAAACAAAAATGACTGAAGTATTAGATCAAGAAGTAGTGGAAGAAATTTCAAAAAATATTCCATTAGCAAGATTAGGAGAAGGCAGTGATGTTGCCAATTTAGTTGCCTTTTTATGCTCAAACTTATCAGACTATATAACCGGCCAAGTTATCAATGTTGATGGCGGCATGGTAATGTATTAAAAAAGGACAAAGATATAATGAAAAGACGTGTTGTAATAACCGGACTAGGAGCAGTAACTCCAGTAGGAAATACAGTAAATGAAATGTGGGAAGCCTTAATTAATGGTAAATGTGGGATCGATTTTATCACTCAATTTGATGCGACAGATATGAAAGTCAAAATAGCAGCTGAAGTAAAAAACTTGGATCCTGATCAATATTTGGACCCAAGAGAATGGCGTAAATTAGATCGTTCAATCATCTTAGGTTTAGTTGCAGCGACTCAAGCATATAATGATGCAAACCTAAAGGATGCTAGTTTTGATCCATATCGATTCGGAGTTTTTGTTACAAGTGGAATTGGTGGATTAACAACCATTAATGAGGAGTCAAAAAAGGCCCACGAACGAGGTGGAGACCGTGTATCACCATTTTTTATTCCCAATGCAATAATCAATTTAATCGGTGGACATATCGCAATTAAATTTAAAGCTAAAGGGCCGAACATTCCTGTGGTAACGGCTTGTTCTGCAGGAACTAATGCGATTGGTGAAGCTTTCCGGTATATCCGAGATGGTTACATTGAAGCAGCATTTGCTGGTGGTAGTGAGGCTGCAATTAATGTCTTAGGCATCGGTGGATTTTCATCAATGAGAGCATTGAATTTTTCTAATGACCCTAACTGTGCATCGATTCCTTTCGATAAACGTCGAAGTGGTTTTGTTGTCGGAGAAGGTGCAGGTGTTTTAATTTTAGAAGAATATGAACATGCGAAAAAACGAGGTGCAAAAATTTATGCAGAAGTGATTGGATATGGTTCAACTACAGATGCATACCATATCACTGCTCCAGATGAAACAGCTGAGGGTATCACACAATGTATTCAAAATGCTTTAAATGATGCAAATATTAGTGGTGATTTAATAGATTATATTAACCCTCATGGGACATCAACTCCATATAATGACCGCTTGGAAACCCTAGGAATCAAAAAAGCTTTAGGTGAGCATGCTTATAAAGTTAATATCAGCGGCACAAAGTCAATGACTGGTCACGCATTAGGAGCAATAGGTGCGATTGAAGCGGTAATAACCGTAAAAACAATTACCGATGGGATCATTCCTCCTACAATTAATCTCCAAGAAGTTGATGAGGAATGTGATTTAAATTATACCCCAAACCATGCTGTTAAGAGGGATGTAAATTATGCATTTAGTAATTCAGTTGGTTTTGGTGGTCAAAATGCTACAATTATATTTAAAAAATTTAGTGAATAAGGGGGTACATTATGGTTTTAAACAGCAATGATATCCAAAAAATATTGCCACATCGATATCCATTTCTCCTCGTTGATCGTATTACTGAAGTGGAAGTCGGGGTTAGAGCTGCCGGTCATAAGTGTGTTACTGTTAATGAAGCTCATTTCTTAGGTCATTTTGAACAAGAACATGTTATGCCGGGAGTACTAATCATCGAAGCATTAGCCCAAGTCGGAGCTGTAGCCTTACTGTCTCATGAAGATAATAAAGGTAAATTGGCATATTTCGCTGGAATTAAGGAAGCAAAATTCCGTAGAAAGGTAATACCAGGAGATGTTTTACATCTTGAAGCAGAGATTTTAAAAATGCGTTCTGGTGTTGGTTTTTCTAAAGCAATCGCAAAAGTTGATAATGAAATTGCTTGTGAGTGCGAAATTATGTTTGCGTTAGGTAAATAATTATGAGTAAAATTGACTTTTTACAATATTTTTTAGAGTTTGATTCGATTTCATCAACAAATGCATATATCAAACAAAATTATCTGCAGCTTCCGAACTTTACAGTTGTTAAGGCTAAATATCAAACTGACGGTCACGGACAATTTGGACGAGTTTGGGAATCAGATTATGATCGCAACCTTCTTTTCTCGCTTCTGATTAAAAAAGATTTGCCGTTCTTAATTAAAGATATCAATTCTTTAGTTGTCAGTGCTCTACTTAATACTTTGGATGATTACGGGATTGAAGCAATTTTCAAATATCCGAATGATATATTAATAGGGAGTAAAAAGGTTGCAGGAATCTTAATTGAGACTAAGTTTGATAATAAGCAATTAGAATATATGATTATTGGGGTTGCTTTAAATATCAATCAGGAAAAATTTGAAACTCCTAATGCGATATCTTTAAAGCATCTTACCAAAAATGAGATTAATATCAACGATGTTTTTAAAAAATTCTTTAAGCATTTAAGTAATAATGTTTTATTAGCAAATTTGCTTTATTTAGGAAGAGTAAGTGAAATAAGTGAAAATTAAACAAATAGTGCGTGTAGCTCTTTTTACAGCATTAATATGCATTTTCACTATTTCTGTCCCACCAATAATCATTCCTGTAATAAATGTCCCAATTACTTTACAAACAATGATTGTCATGCTAGCAGCATCAGTCCTCCCTAAAAAGGAAGCTTTTCTAAGCATGGTGTTATATATTATTTTAGGGGGATTGGGATTGCCAGTTTTCAGTGGTATGAAAAGTGGTTTTCAGGTATTAGTAGGGTTAACGGGAGGATTTCTTTTATCTTTTCCGATTGCTGCTTACATGATTAGTTTATTAAAAGGACAGGGTTCATTCTATCGATTATTAATGTTAAACATAATATTTGGAATTGGATTAGTATATGTGTTTGGAGTAATTCAAATGTCTTTATATACAAAACAACCTTTTATATCAATGCTAATACCATTGTTAATCATTATTCCTTTTGATATCATAAAAGCTATCTTGGCAACAACAATCAGTATAAAACTTAAAAGAATAATTATTTAAGGCCGCTATTTTAGCGGTCTATTTTCATTTGAAAAATAAATTTGATATATATTTTAAATTATAGTATAATTGGATATATAATTAATAACTAAGAGGTAGATATGAGATATATTAAATTATTAATAATCTTCTTTTTTTCATTACTTATTATTGGATGTAAGGAAGAAGAGAAAATATTCATTCAATTCTTCGATGAAGAAGAATTAATTCAAACATTTGAAATAGAACCAAATTCATCACTTAATCTTCCTAATTTCACAAAAGAAGGATATATATTTTCAGGATGGGTTGATCGAGATGATAATGAATATAGTGACGAAAGTATCTTTACAAAAGATCTTGATTTGTATGCAAAGTTAGAGCCCCGCTCATATGTTGTAACATTTGTAGATTTAAACAATCAAACTATTAGTCAACAAACGGTTATGCATGGCATGAGTGCATCAAGCATAACAGCTCCAGCTCTAACCGGGCATACATTTAAAGCCTGGGATCAGGACTTTTCGGTGATAAAAAGTGATTTAACTGTTAAGCCAATTTATGAAGTTATTACCTATAATATAATTTTCTTAGATGCTGACGGCAACCAATTTGATTTACAAGTTGTAGAACATGGGCAAAATGCGGTTATGCCTGAAGGAATACCGCAAAAGTTAGGATTTATATTTATTGGCTGGGATCATAATTTCATTAATATTACTAGTAATCTAACGGTTTATCCGGTCTTTACAGAAGATGCAAATGGTATAATTTATGAACTGATAGATGATTATTATCAGGTTATCGGTTATGATGGTGAAGAAGATAATATTATAATTCCTAGTACTTATAATGGGGTAAGAGTCTTAAAGATCGGCAAGAATGCTTTTTATGAAAATATTTTAATTAAAAACCTAACTATTTCTGAAGGCATTACCATTATTGGTGAAAGAGCATTTTATGGATGCTTTAACTTAGAGACTGTTAATTTACCAAGAAGTATTGTAGAAATTCAAAAAGAAGCTTTTTTTCAATGTTCAAAATTAACAAAAATAGATATATCAGCTGAAATTATCGGCGAAGCTGCTTTTGAAAGTTGTACTTCTTTAATCGAAGTAAAATTAAGTGATAATCTTAAGACAATTTCGGCATTTGCTTTTTATAATTGTAGTCAATTACCATCAATCTATATTCCCGATAGTGTGACATCAATTGGTAGATATGTATTTACTTGGTGTAAAAAACTACAAAAGGTTTATACATCATTTGATAATCTTGATAACTTAAAAGCACTTTTAAAAGTAGCAGACAGTATTTATACTCCATATGTTGTTGAAGCTATCAGTTAGAGAAGTTTATGTATAAAAAATTGCAATCCTTAATTAAAGGCCAAGTTCATCAGTATCAAATGATTGATACAAATAGTATTTCCTTTTCACTAGAGGTTCGTAAGAGCTGTATGCAAAATCATTGTGGAATGTATAAAAAAAATTGGATGTGCCCGCCTGCAGTTGGGGAAGTTAGTGAGTTAAGGGAAAAATACTGTCAATATCAACAGGCTTTAGTATTCACAAAACTTTATATGTTAGAAGATTCATATGACCAAGATGGTATGGATAGAGGACTTAAAGACATTAAAAGCTTTATCGATGATTTAAAAGAAGCACTGATTGGCCTCGATTATAAAATATTAGGGGCAGGAAGTTGCACTATCTGCAGCGAATGCACTTATCCTGTATTTTTATGTAAAAACCCTCAGCTCGCAATGCCTTCTTTAGAAGCAGTTGGAATTGATGTCGTTGATTTAGCAAATAAATGCCAGATTAATTATTATAATGGAAAAAATACTGTAACATATTTTGCTGCCATTTTCTTTAATTAAGGAGTGCTTTGGTATGAATCTAAGGGTTAAGATAAAAGATAATGAACAGATCATCCCATGTAAACACGGGGATAACTTATTAGATGTTTTAAGAACAAATAACATTTTTGTTAGAGCAACTTGCGGTGGACATGGAGTATGTAGAAACTGTAAGGTAAAATATCAAAACCAAGAAATTCTCTCGTGTCAGACTGAAATTACTCGTAATATGGAAATTGAAATTAACCATACCTCACTAATAAACATTAACTTACAACAAAATAATAAAGTAAATAACGAAGAACCAATTCATCATTGGGGAATCGCAATCGATTTAGGAACTACAACAATTAGTTTTTATCTAATTAATTTAGAAACAAATAAGGAAGCGGAAGCTATTTCTGTTTTAAATTTGCAAGGATCATATGGAGCAGATGTTATCTCGCGGATTGATAGCTGTCTAAGGGGTAAATTGATAGAATTACATAATATCATCATTAATCAGTTAAATGAGATAATAATATACTTTAAAGATAAATATGAAATTACCGAGATTGAAAAAGTAGTTGTGTCTGGGAATACGACAATGCTTCACATCCTATTAAACATTAATCCTGAAGCTCTTGGTGTTTTTCCCTTTACATGCGTTTTTTTAGAGAAAAAAATCGTTGAGGGAGAAGCTCTTAATTTAAATACAAAGAAGATAATTTTACTACCTTCGATAAGTTCATTCCTTGGAAGTGATATGGTTTCTGGAATTTTCGCAACTAATTTATTAAATATTGTTGATAATACTTTATTAATTGATCTTGGAACAAACGGAGAGATAATTTTAAAGACGAAGGAATACTTTCTTGGGTGTTCTACAGCTGTTGGTCCGGCGTTTGAAGGCGGAAATATCGAATGTGGAATTGGAGGAGTTAATGGAGCCATTTGTTCTGTTACCTTTGATGGTAAAGGGTTATCTTTTAATACTATTAATGACGATCAACCAATTGGAATCTGTGGAAGTGGATTGATCGATATAATCGCTATTTTATTTCGAGAACAAATAATCAATTGTTCAGGAGCTTTTCAAAAAAGTAATAGTACATTAAGCGAGAGAATTCATGATAATCGAATTTATTTCAACGATCAGATTTATATATCTCAAAAAGATATTCGCCAATTTCAATTGGCAAAAAGTGCGATTATTTCTGGAATTATGACTTTAATTGATGAAGCAAATATAAGTATTAACAATATTTCAAAAGTATTAATAGCTGGTGGATTCGGATTATTTCTAAATCTAGATAATGTGCTTAGAATCGGCCTTTTCCCAATCTCATTTGCTGATAAAATATCCATCGTTGGAAATGCTAGCGGCTTAGGTGCAAAATTAGTTCTAATTAATGAAGAAAATCTCAAAACTTGTGAGTATATAGCATCACTTGTGCAAACAATTGATTTATCTACCAATTTGAAATTTACAAATACATTTATTGAAAATATTGGGTTCAAGGAGGAATTATGATTTTTGATGAAATATCTTTATCGATTCAACAAGGAAAAGCCAAAGATGCAAGAAGGTTAATTGAAGACGCCCTTAATCAAAATCTTAACCCGAAAGATATTCTTAATAAAGGGTTAATTAGGGGAATGTCGATTGTAGGTGAAAAATTTAAACGTAATGAGGTTTTTGTTCCCGAAGTGCTGATTGCAGCGAGAGCGATGAACCAGGGGTTAGAAGTATTAAAGCCAGCTTTAGTTGCTAATAAAATTGAACCGATTGGAAAAGCGATTATTTGTACTGTAAAAGGTGATATGCACGATATCGGTAAGAACCTTGTGAAAATGATGCTTGAAGGTCAGGGGATTGAATGTATTGATTTGGGCGTTGATGTTTCATATGAAACAGTTATCAATGCAATTTTAGAACATAAGCCGCAATTGGTATGCCTTTCTGCTTTGTTAACAACGACGATGCTTTATCAACAAGAAATCATTCGTGAGATTGAAAAGGCTAACTTAAGAAATAACCTTAAAATTATCGTTGGTGGGGCCCCTGTGACAATCGACTTTGCAAATGAGATCAATGCCGACGGCTATCGTGCTGATGCTGCAAGTGCAGCTGAGTTAGCAAAAGAGTTAATCGAGTCACTTTAGGTAGGTAGAATATGTTTCGAAAAGCAAGCCGTGAACCTAATTTTGATTATTTTAAAATGATGTTGGAAAAACAACCAACACCTAGACCGGTCATGTTTGATTTTATAATCGGACCGGAAAAAGAAAAGTTTTTAACAAAAGATGATTATAAAATTGATACGGAATTAGATCGTGTCATTACACGAATTAAAGCATTTGACAGTGCAGGTTATGATTTTGCCCCAATTATTGTTCGAGGAATGGAATTTAACCGTCGTCATGTTGATCATCATTTTGGAACTCAAACTAAATCATTAAATGAAGAGTCACTTATTATTGACCCCGAATCATTTAATGCATATCGATGGCCTAGTGTTGATAATGCAGATTTTTCGATTGTAAAAAAGGCCGCAAAACACATGCATCCAAAATCGAAGTTAATTATTTATTCTCATGATGGAATTTTGGAAAACGCAATCGGAATTGTTGGCTATGAAAATTTATGTTATCTTTTATATGACGATGAAGATTTGGTTAAGGATATCTTTCATGAAATTGGCTCTAGAATTGAACAATACTTTTTAAAGGCTTTAGCTTATGATGAAATAGGGGCGATTTTATGTAATGATGATTGGGGTTTTAATACCCAAACGATGGTATCCCCTAATGTTTTAAGAAAATATGTCTTTCCGTGGTACAAGAAGATTGTTGAAGCTGCTCATAAAGCAAATAAAAAGGCTATCCTGCATTCTTGTGGATATTACTATGACATTATCGATGACATTATTAATGATATGAAATTTGATGGAAGACAATCTTATGAAGATAAGATTGTTCCCGTTGAAAAGGCATATGAGGAATTATATCCAAAACTAGCAGTACTAGGTGGAATTGATATTGATTTCCTGACCAGAGCAACTCCAGATGAAATATACAAAAGAAGTAAGCAGATGATTGAAAGGACGAAAGATCGAGGCGGATATGCTATTGGAAGCGGAAATTCGATTCCCGATTATATTCCTAATGAAAATTATCTTGCTTTATTGAAGGCAGGTTTAAATGAGTAAATTTAATAAATTTGAATGGATGAATTTTCAACTTGAAAATCGTCATCTTACAATTCCTATTCTTACCTTTCCATCTGTACAACTAATGAACATGCCAGTTGTTGAACTAATAACTTCAGAACACAATCAAGCGAATGGAATGAAATTAATCGCCGATATGTGTCCAATGAGTGCAAGTTTAAGTTACATGGATTTATCAGTCGAAGCTGAGGCGTTTGGTACTTCAACTAAATTTTTTGATAAGGATGTCCCAACGGTAACAAATCATATTATTGAAAATATCGATGATGCGGTAAAGCTTCAAGTTCCACAAGTGGGATTAAAACGTGATGGAATTTGTATTAAAGCGATTAGACTAGCAAAAGAATCTATCAATGACAGACCTATATTTGCGGGTGTTATTGGTCCGTTTTCATTAACAGGACGGTTAATGAATATTACAGAAGCGATGATTAATTGTTATGAGGAACCAAAAATGGTTCATTTAACGCTTGAAAAGGTGAGTGAGTATCTCTTAAATTATATTATAGAATTAAAGGCTGCTGGCGCTAATGGTGTGATTATGGCGGAACCGGTTGCTGGTCTATTATCTCCTGATTTTTGTGATGAGTTTTCATCGAGTTATATCAAAGAGATATGTGCAAAAGTTAAAAGTGACGATTTTATTTTTATCTATCATAATTGCGGTAATGTAAATCTTTTGATTGATAGTATTAAAACGATTGATGCTGATGTTTATCATTTTGGTAATGCGGTGGATTTAGAGGAAATGTTGGAAGTGATTCCTGAAAAAATCGTAATGGGGAATATAGACCCGGTTCGTTTCTTTAAAAATGAAAATATAGAAGCTCTTAAAATAGAGACACTTTCTATGCTTAATCGCTTATCTAAATATAAAAATTTTGTTATCTCATCTGGATGTGATATTCCATCTAATACAAAATGGGAGAATATTAGAGCCTATTTTGAGGTGATAAGAGAATTTTATGATTTTGTATAGCAAATTAGGGTTATTTTAATTAAAACCCTTTTTTCTTTTTTAGTAACTATCTTTTATTATAATTTACCAATTTTTTTTGGCGAATATAAGTTGACATAAACCTTATAATGTATTATAATATATATACCCCCTGGGGTATATATAAAATATTAGAAACACTTATCTACATCAATTATTCTATTTGAAGTAAAGGGATAAGATGATTCTATAAAAACAGGAGTACAAATATGCATTTTATTAAATCACATAAATTATTGATAATTATCATTTCAGGCTTAATTATTACTGCAGGCATCATCTTAATGATATTTTTTTGCCCAAGACCATTATCTGAAAATCGCCTTTTAAAAAAGAATGACCTGCAAGGTTTAAGTGTTGAAGAGATGGTGGAAAAGTTAGAAGCAACAACCTATCAGTCAGGTAAGTTTAAAGCGTCAATTTCGGGCACAAAATTAAAATTAAGTGAAGGTAACTATTATGTAGAATATGATCTACCTGAAAATTTATTTTATTTATCAATAGCACCATACATTAGTAATACTCATCCGTGCGATATTCATAGTTTGAGTGGTTGTCGAAGTGAATTGAGCAATGAAACATTTATGGTTAGTTTCTATAATGAGGAAAATGAATTAATTCGTACTGAAATGCGTGTTAGTAATGATAATGGATTTATCGGCTTTTGGTTACCTTCAGGTATAGAAGTAAAAATTGTTGTTAGCTATGGTGAATTATATGCTGAAACCTTTATTTCAACATTTGAAAATAGTAATACATGTTTAACTACACCATTAAAACTTGAATAAATGTTTTATATATATAGGGGAAAATTTAAGGGAGGAGATAGAAATGGAGAAAAAAATTCAATTTGTTATAATTTCAATCCTATTAATTTTTACAATTATTGTTATTGGATTTTCAAAGGAAAATGATTCAATTAGTGATTTTCCTGAAGAGGATCAAGTTTTAAATGAAGATTTACCTCTTTTTGAAAATGATGTCATTATTGAAGCAATAAAAACATTTGGAAAGGAAGCTTATGCATTCGGAGAAAAGAATGAATATCCTTATTTAATGTTAGTTAATAATGGAAGTGAAATCACAATTGATCGGAATACAAAAGGAAAAATTATTGATATCGATTATAAAAAACATTATCTAACTGTAAAGATTGAGTCAAATGGAATAATTGAAGAACGAGATTTATTTATTTCTAAGGATGAAATGATTCCATTTTATAAAAAACAATTAACGATTAATTATAGCAAAGGAGTTACGATTAAACCTGAATATTTAGTTATTCATGAAACAGCAAATACCAAAGCTGGAGCTGATGCTCATGCACATTACCGCTATTGGAGTACAAATTCTTCTGCAAAAGCTTCAACTCACTTTGTTGTAGATTCAACCCAAATATATCAAATGCTCGAATTAAACCAAATGGCTTGGCATGTTGGAGATAACAAAGGATATTCACCAATTGTTAATTCGAATACAATTGGTATTGAGATTGCTGTAAATTCCGATGGAAATTATGAAATTGCTCGTCAACATACCATTGAATTAACGATTAAAGTTATGAGACAGCTAAATATGAATATAAATCAACTGGTTAGACATTATGATGCCAGTGGAAAACTAGACCCGATTACGATGCTTGAAAATCCGACTTTATGGGATGATTTTGTTAATCAAGTAAAAGAAGGTTTAAAGAACTAAATATAGGTAAATAATAAAGTTTGGAAGCAAAAATTTGATGCAATTTGAATTGATAATGATGTAAGGCAGCTGTAAATGGAAAATTACTGAAGAATTGAAAAATAACGCCTACTCAAATTTTGATATTAATCTAACAGATAGCATTTTAACATTTCAAGATGATGTTAATCCGTATAGAATTGAAAGAATTCTTAACAATATCGGGTATCAAGCAAAATATATTAATAATTTTAAAATTAACAATTAAATAGATTTTTCAACATTTTTTTAAACACATTAGTTATCGCTATTGTGTTTTTTTTATAATCATAAAAATTCTTTGAGGTAATTTGTTATAGTTAGTAAAACATAATATTTATCGCTATTTAGCATTTTGCTTTTGTCTTTGCAAAATGTTTTGGATTGTGATAAAATATTTGTGATATTTTTGTGAAAAATAGCGTTTTATTATCTATATGTTTTAATTTAGGAGGAGCAATGATTACTTTAAAAAATGTAGACAAGATTTATGGTAAAGGTGAGACTAGTGTTCATGCACTAAAAAATGTTAATTTAGTAATCGAGGATGGGAAGTTCACTGCTATTATTGGAAAATCAGGGAGTGGGAAATCGACATTAATGAATATCATTGGAGCCTTAGATTCACCAACAAACGGAATTGTTATTTCAGGAGAACTAACACTAAATGAACTAAGTGCAGATGAACTAGCTGATTATCGAAATGAAACAACTGGATTTATCTTTCAATCATTTTATTTGGAACCAACATTTACTGTATTAGAAAATGTAGCAATGCCACTAACAATTGCTGGAGTTGATAAGAAAGTCAGAGAAGAAAAGGCGACTGATATCTTAAAAAAACTTGGCTTGGAAGATAAAATCTTTAAAAAAGCAAATGAACTATCAGGAGGACAAAAACAACGGGTTTCAATTGCGAGAGCTTTAGTTCATGATCCGAAAATTATTCTAGCTGACGAACCAACAGGGAACCTTGACTCACAAAATGGAGCTGAGGTTATGAGTATTTTAAAAGATATATGTAAGATGGGAAAAAGCGTTGTTTTAGTTACTCACAATATGGAGGATGCTTCTAACGCTGATAATATCATTGTTATTAAGGATGGGCTTGTCTATACTGACCAAGAATCAATTGACCAGTACCAACCCTTTATGAAGCATCGAGGATAATATGAAACTAATAGATAAACTAAAAATTGCTGTTCATAGTTTAATGAATAATAAAACAAGGTCAATAATAACGATCATTATTGTTTTTATTGTCAGTATGTTAATTTTATCAATTATGATTATCGCCATCAATTTTTCCCAAAATCAAAATGACATTCAAAGAAAATATATTGATGCGACCTCAGCAACAATTAATATTTCTAAAGGGAAAAAAACACAAGATGGTTATGGGTATGAAAATGTACCATTATCAGATAAAGAAATAGAAAAAATTCTCGAGACAACTCAAAAATATGAAGCAATTTGTAATAGAGTGAGTGCAAGACTATATGCAAATAATTTATTTTCGCCTCAATTTAATTATGAAATTGATAATCGCAATATCTTATACACCAGTAACCCAATGTATTTTAACACCAGTTATCTTTCCTTCTTATACCCGTTAGGTATAGATGGTATTATTGCCGAAGGAAGAATTTGGACTAAAGATGATGTTGGTAAAAAAAATGTATGGGTAACTTCTCAATTTATTTCTGCTTCTAGTGAGAAAGGATTAAATTTAACAATTGGTGATGAAATTTGGTTACACTTTCTGTTTTATGATTCAAGTTCTAGTCGGGAAGAGTTATTCTCTAAAAATTTTATAATTCAAGGAATTATATCGAGTGATGTTCTTTATGAATATCAAAAAGAACAACAATATTTTGAACATGCAAATTCCGATATCTTTTTAGATATATCATATGCGATGTCGATCATAGATTTTTCGAAAAGCTCTTCTTATGGATTGAATATAGAATATACACCCCCAAAAACACAATATAATTTTAATGAAATGTATAAAATGACTGAAAGTCTAGTTAAAGAGATTGAAGGAATTGTGGAAATACCGAATTCTTCTTATCGCCTTTATATCTATTCTACAATTATTGAAAGTTTGAAGGTGGCAAGAATTTTAAGCATATTTATTATTCTCTTAGCGTCAATACTAAGTATTATTATTTTAGCGCTATCAATTGGAAGTGTTGCAAATACGATAATTATCTCTGTTGATAAAAATAAAAAATTTATTGGATTAATGAAAGCTTTAGGATTAAAACAAAAAGATGTGGAGTCGATTGTGAAAATTGAAGCTATTATTACGATTGTAATTGGAATAACGTTCTCTACTTTTTTAATTCTTTCGATTTTTCCATTCTTTAATTCAATCATTAGTTCGATCATTAATGGAATTTTCAGTTATGAATTATTATATATCGAATATGATATTAAAACCTTTTTACCTGTTTACTTACCAATTGCAACTATATTTGTTTTCTTGTTAATGGCTTTCCTTTTTTCTAGAAGTAGTTTGCGTAGTATCTCGCAGATGGATGTTATTACGATTATAAGTGAGGTGAGTTAGATGAAGTATAGTGATTATCGTCGACTAGGTAAAATAAGTATCAAATCAAGAAAAAAATCAACTCGCAATACTGTCAGAGGAATTTCATTCGGATTAATTCTAATAATTCCAATTTTATATTTCGTTTTATCATTCTACATTGACATGTCAGCAAAACTTAACCGGCTGCAAACAATTTCCTCATTTATTGTGACAACGAAACATGAAACCGATCCATCATTAACTGACGTTTTAAGTGGAGACCCTTATCGTGATGAGAACTTTAAGACTGGTCTACTTTCATTTGATAACTTAGAAAAAATGACCAGTATAGATGGAGTAAGTTCACATATCGTTAGTGAATATTATAAATTATTTTATATGCAGACATATTGGGGATCAAGCCAACCGCTTAATTCTAGTCTCATTATTGATAACACAAAAACAATCTCCTTAAAAAGAGATATGTATGATAACTATGAACCTAATCGCGTGCATCTAAATGAAATGTTGAAGGTTTGTCATCCTGATTTAAGTGATAATCAATATTTTACTGAAGCTGAGGAAAAAGATATCAAATTAATTAGTAATGACAGCTCTTTCTTTGTTGCCGGAGGGACCTTTACTGGTGACGGTAAAGGGCAAATCATTTTATCGGAAGTTTTTCTTGAGACTTATAAGATTGATGTTGAAGAAATCATCGGCAAGACCATTACTTTGCGGATGGTAAAGAGCGGAGGCGGGATGTTTATTGACGACAACGATAACCCTGATGATGATTTTGAGAGTGGACAAAATAGCTCAATTAATGATTATAATGATATTATTAAAAACTATCAAGTAGTAGGAATCTTAAAGGAAGAATTATTTAAATTATCTTCTCGTAATAATGAAGCTCATTTGTGGATTACAAAAAGTTCAGTTTATGATGAAAATAATAACTCTTATTTACCAGTTGGAAAAATTCAAACTGAAAAAGAAGGTAGTTATTATCATCGATATGTATCTTATACTTATGCTAACCCCGATATAAGTAAATACATTTTAGAAGCAACTGATCGCGGTTATGTCTTTATTCCAATTGGATTTGGTGCTGATTTCCCTTCATCATCATGGAATAATATCAATGACCGGGCTTTAATGACAACTATAATTCAATGTCATAATTTTTATGATGCAAAGAAAGTAGAAAAGGTAATTGTTGCTCTTTATATGCAAATATTACCAAGATATCAAATCAATATTACCAATGAAATTTATTATGTTTTTTCAATCATCAGTAATACTGGGCTTTATATTGTTTTAGTTCTATTAAGTTTTGGAGGAATAATCTTTTTCGCAACCCTTTTAAATCTATATAATTCAATCAACTATTCTGTTCAATCACGTGTGAATTATATCGGAGTGATGAGGGCGATAGGTGCAAAGCAAAGAATCATTCCCCGTTTATATTTCTTTGAAATTATGCTGATATTTTCTAGGTCTATCATAATTGTCTTAATCTTTTCTGGCCTTCTTTCATTCCTAATTAAGTATGGAGTCGATCAAGGTTTTAAGAGTATTACTGATACCTTACCATTTGTAATCTCCTTAAACTTATGGTATTACCCAGTCACATTATTAATTATTGTGTTATTTGAATTTATAATTGCTATTTTGTATTCGCAAATTGCGTGTCGCGATGTAGCAAAAAAACCAATATTGGTAATCTTGAAGGATGAAAAGTAGGTAGAAAATTATGAAGAAATTACTTTTTATATTGTTTTTATTGTTGTTTATTAATGGTTGCGCTAACGCACCAAGTATTAATAGATCATGTAAAATTGTTGTTAACATAACTTCCGAGGTTACCCCCGTGATCCATGCATCGACCGGTGAGGGTGAATACGATCAAACTAAAAATCAATATGTATTAAATGTTGATTCAACTACACCAGTTGATATCAGCTTTTCTCATGAAGATTATGATACTCTAACCCTATCATTTACATCAACAGAATTAATGAAGGGTGAAATTGTAAAGGATGTCGTTTTTAATAAAATAAAAACTGTATCAGTTGAATTATATATTAATACCGAAGCAAATCCTGAAGACATCCAAATCAGTGGAGTTGATGCTGTAAAAGATGGTAAAAAGATTAAATTTACCCTTCCATCCCGAAAGGATACTTATCAAATAGAAATATCTGCTACTGCATTTCGAACCATATCATTAAACATTACCCCAGAAGATATCATTACTGGTGAATTAAAAAAGGATCTATTTTTGATAAGAGAAAATGAAGTCTTACTTACCTTCATAACAGAGAATTATATGAATCCAGTTACCCCAAAAAGTATTAGAAAACAGATTGAGTATTCAGGAAAATTCAAAAAAAATAGTTATGTTTTTATTGTTGAGAAAGATGATGAAATCTTTTATTTTGATGATAAGATTTTAAAAAATATTTATTTACATGCTACAAGTGATATTACAATAGATATAAGTTCTCAAAAATCATATCAAAAATATTATCAAGTTACAGTTCCATATAATTATCAAGGTAGTTATTATTATGAGATCGATGGAGTTAGGTTCGATTTAAACATTCAAAATTCTTTTTATGAAAAAACTATCGTCATCCCATATAATTCTAAAATTTTATATGTTGAAGAAAATAATGGAATCTTTAAATATTCTTACCACAAGGGTTATGATCCTGAAAGTAAGATTATTTCTTTAAAATTGGAAGACTTTGAAGAATTAAAAGAACATAAATTTAAATTTAGGTTTATAAACTTTTTCACAAACCAACCACTAAACTCGATAATGATTGATGCTGTTGAAGTGACTGCAGATGAGAATGGTCTCTTTGAATTTTACAATTACCCAGAACTAGAAGGTTTTGTTTATAGTATGGATTTTCTATTTCTTGCAGAACGCCTTGAAGGTGAGATGATGGTTATTGAAAAACATGTTTATCCTTTGGCTGAAGGTGTTATCATCAATTTTGTTGATGAAAACAATAATATACTTGATGCTATTCCATCTCGAACCGAATATGAAAAAATAGGTGAAAAAACCATTTTTAAAAATTTTCTGATTGCCTCTAATTATCAATTATATATCAACGATGAAACGATAATATCGATTGATGATCGTAAAATAACATATCAAAATCCATTATTCATACAAATGTTTGATTATGTAGAAATAGAAGGTAAGTGTTATTATGAAATAAAAAAACCGATTGTTATCAGTTCTGATTTACATGAAATATATATTATTATAAACTCGTCAAATCATGCATTGATAGATGTTTATAAAAATGACAAGTTATGTTCTCCACAAAGTTCAAAAGGATTAAATGTTCAGGGTTACCTTTTAAAGCCTGGAGATAAAACGAAAATTGATATCTTTGCTGGATACAATAGATACACACTAAACCATGTTTGGACTGAAGAGATGCTAACTAAAGGGTATTTGTATATTGATGGTGACACTGGCATGGAAATTGATTTGAATCAGATTAGTATTGTTTTAGCGGATGGCTTAACGTATCGTGAGGTAGAATTTTATGGATATTATCAAACCAATATTTCAGAGGACGGCCGAACAATAACACTTAAATATGCAACCTACAATCCTCGATTTATCGTATCTTTAAAAAATGAGAATGATGAAATTGTTCAAAGATACGTATATATCTATGAAAATCAAGATACATACTATATAGATTAAAGATTATGCCATCTAAATATGAAATTTAAAACACATTGGACTTCCAATGTGCTTTTTTCATTTAGGATAAATAAGTCAATAAAAAAATAAATATTTATATTTGTTGCTTTTTTTGAAATTTTTGGTATGATTTGTTATTGTGAAAAGGTGAATTTTTATGAAGCAGGCATTTAAAAATTTAAGTTGGTTTTTTAAACAAGAATATAAAAAATATATCTTTTTAGCAATATTATTAATCATTTTATCAGTAACTGCAATCATTCCAGCAAAAATCTTAGGGATTGCGATTGATGATATTGCAACTGGAAGTCTAACTTTAAAAAGATTAATTATCTTAGTGCTCGCTTTAGCGTTAATTCCGATTGGAAGATATTTTGTTGCCATTATCTATCATTTTATTATTAACGCTTTAGGTCATAAGTTATCATATAAATTACGGGAAAACTATATTTCCCATTTATTTGAATTAGATTTATCAACTTATGAAAAATATACGAAGGGTGATTTAATCGCTAGAGCAACAAATGATTTACAAAATCTAAATGTTTTAGCAACAAATTTCCTTCAATCAGTTGTTTTCAATAGTGGGATGGTGATTACAGCTGTGGTGATGATGATTACTATTAATCCTTTATTAACCTTAGCTAGTACAATCGTAATGCCATTTGCTATTTTTTGGTTGAATTATGCCCGCAACAAGCGTCGTCAATATTACAAAACTCATCATGAAATATATGCGGATATGAATGAAAAAGTATTGGAATCAATTGAAGGAGTTAAGGCTGTACGGGCTTATTGTCAAGAAGATAATGATTTTATTAAAACGAAACAGGCGATTGACAGAGATATCGATTCATGGTGGAAAATATTAAAATTTGAATCAATTTATACACCGTTATTTGAACTTGTTTACGCACTTTCATATTTTATTGCCATTGCTTTAGGTGTTTATATGGTGATAAACAATTCTATTTCTACTGGACAATTAGTTACATTTTTAGTTAATATTGGTCAGTTATATGGACCATTAATAAATCTTAGTAATATTTTAAATATGGTTAATAATATTACAATTTCTGATGACAGATATCATGAAATCATGGAAATAGTACCTGAAGTTAAAGATTCCGAAACTTCGGTGCCAATGTTTACATTTAAGAGAATTGATTTTGAGAACGTTAGTTTTAAATATCCATTTGATTCCTTCAATGTTATTAAAAATATTTCTTTCTCGATCAATGCCGGGGAAACGATTGGAATCGTTGGTCCAACCGGGGCTGGGAAATCAACTTTAATTCGGCAGTTGCTCCGACAATTCAATATTACTGAAGGTAAAATTTTATTCGATGGTGTCGATATAAATAATATTAAGATTGAAGATGCTCACAATTTAGTTGGGTATGTACCTCAAGATCACATTTTATTTAGAAGAAGAGTTGACCATAATATTTTGGTAGGAAAACCAAAAGCTTCAAGTGATGAGCTTAACTCTGCGGTCACTTTAGCAGATTTTAAAAAAGATATTAAGGAATTACCATTAGGAATTGAAACAATGGTTGCAGAATTTGGAGGTTCACTAAGCGGAGGCCAGAAGCAACGCTTATCAATAGCTAGAGCTTTAGTTAAAAACCCTGATATCCTTATTTTAGATGATTCATTAAGTGCTGTTGATGCGTTAACTGAAACCAATATTATTAAAAATTTAAAAGAAGCAAGAATTGGCAAAACTAATATCATTGTTGCCCACCGTTTTTCAGCTGTTATCAATGCCGATAAAATCATTGTTCTACAAAACGGCGAGATTACTGATATTGGAACCCATCATGAGTTATTAAAATATGATAATTGGTATAAAATGCAATATTTAAAACAAATCAAAGGTGATAGACATGAAGAACTTTAAACGGGTGTTTAAATACGTTAAGGGCCGTTATCATTTATTAGTAATTAGTGTAATCTTAATCGTGTTTGTAAATATATTAGGGTTCGTTTCCCCTTTAATTGTGAAGACTATTTTAGATGATTATATCTTAGGAATTGAGTATCCGTGGGTTGAAGTAACAAATGAGGATAAATATACAGTTGTATTCGATAACAGAATTTATAAACAAGTTCGTTATGTAAATGAAGATGATAACATTATTAGTGAAGTAAGTATTGTCATATATAAGACCGGATATTATTTAATCAATGAGAGCATTATCCAAGGATCAAGAGCTATTGAAGGCGATAGATTAATTATCACAACCCTAGATGATCAAAAATATTCCTATCAATTTGTGCAATTAAACGCTAAAGAAATAAGCACCTTTTATAGTCCAATCTATATAATATTAACAGTTCTAATTATTCTTTTATTTATTAGAAGTGTGCTTACAATCTTCGGTACATATGGGCAAAGACTTTTAACTTCTAAAGCGATTAATCTGATTGCAAAAGATGCAAGAACTGATGCGATGAGAAGTGTTGAAAGATTATCGATAAAATATTTCGAATCTGAACCAGCGGGAAAAATGGCTTCAAGAATTACTCATGACGTTGATGGAATGGTAGGGTTATACCGATTAAGTGTCAATGTCATGGCGAATGCAGTGCTCAGTTTTATTCTTGCATATGTCGGTATGTTTATTTTGGATCCTCACCTTGCGGTGCTAACATTTATTATTTATCCATTCGTTTATTTTTGGGTAAGGTATTTTATCAAGCATTTACAAAAATATGCAACAAAAGTTAATGAAATAAGAAGTTTGTTAACTGCTAAAATCAATGAAATTATTAACGGAATTAATATTCTGCAGATCTTTAATTTTAAGAAAGCAACAATTAATGAATTTAATACATTAAATAAAGACTATGTAACAGAACAAATGAAGGAAGTAAAATTACATTTAACAGCTGGATGGAATATGATTAATATTATCCGCGGATTAATAACAACCTTTATTGTAGCGTATTTTGGATGGCAAAAATTAAGCATTGGTGGAATTGCAATTACTGCAGGCTTAATTTATGCTTATAACGAATATTTATTAAGAATCATTGAACCTGTTAATATTATCTTTACACAAGTAAGTGATTACCAGCATTCAATGGTTAGAGTGGAACGCATTTCCAAATTAATTGAAGCCGATCTTGAAGATAATAATTATGAAGAAATTGACCGTTATTTGGGCGATATTGTTTTTGATAATGTTTGGTTTGCTTATGTAGAAAATGATTATGTATTAAAAGGTGTAAGTTTTTCGATCAAACACGGAGAGATGATTGGTCTTGTTGGTCATACCGGAAGCGGAAAAAGCTCGTTAATGAATCTATTATTACGCTTTTATGATCTGAGTGATGAAAAATCAGGGAAGATTTACGTTGATGGATTTGATATCTCCTTACTTCCGAAGCGTTCTTATCGTCAACACATTGGCATTGTCTTACAGGAGCCGACTCTTTTTAAAGGAACAATTGCCAGTAATATTCGGTTTGGACGTGATGATATTAGCGATGAAGAAATAATTAAGATCTTAAAATCAATGGGTGGAGAAAAATTAATTAATAAATTTGATAAAGGAATTAATCAACCAATTACAAGAGCTGGTCTGAATATGAGCAGTGGTGAAAAACAAATTATCACCTTAGCGCGAGTAGTAGTACATAACCCTTCTATTCTTATCATGGATGAAGCAACATCTCATATTGATACTGAAACTGAAGAAATGATTAAACAAGCATTAGCAGTTGTTTCAAAAGGGCGAACGGTTATCGTGATTGCCCATCGTTTGAGCACAGTTTATAATGCTGATAAAATTATTGTTTTAGACCATGGATTAAAGGTAGAAGAAGGAACACATCATGATTTGATTTTAAAAAATGGTGTTTATGCAAATATTTATCGTGCGCAAATTGCCAATAAAAATTAAAAAAGAAGTTTAAAACTTGAAAATACGGATAAAAGTGTTATAATTAGTGAAAAATAAAGTAATAAAACAAAGAGGTGTAAAAAAATGAAAGCTTGGCGTGATTTAACTGTAAATTTACCTGAAGATGCAAATTTATTAGTAGCATCTGTAAGTTTTGATAAAAATGTTTCGGTTGAAAGAGGTGCAAGTGCTGCTCCAAAACGACTGCGAAAATTATCATCACACTTACGTGCAGCTTCGAAAGATGGAATTAGTTTAACGTCTGTCAAACTTTTTGATTATGG
>OBJA01000215.1_pt1 | contig 56083 bp, 50 predicted proteins | sample 1519751 | NCBI WGS metagenome assembly OBJA01 (sample SAMEA3881238, study PRJEB22517) | soil metagenome | biome: lake sediment; feature: soda lake sediment; material: sediment, water from around vicinity | place: India | collected 2013-12-23 | depth 3 m
CGGGGTCAGAGACCAATTTTCTCTAATATTAGAGAAAATTGGTCTCTGACCCCGGTTTTTGCTGGCTGGACAAGTGGGCGCGTTTGCGGATAATAGCGCACCATAATTTCGTAAATCTTGCGGGCATCAGGCGGTATTGTGGCGACTATTCTCCTTTTGAACGGCCCGAACCTGAACCTGCTCGGCAGCCGCGAGCCGGGGATCTACGGCGCGGTGGGGCTGGCGGCCATCGAGCAGCGGCTCGGGGAGCAGGCGCGCGCGGCGGGCATGGAGCTGCGCTGCCTGCAGTCCAATGCCGAGCATGCCCTCATCGACCGCATCCATGCCGCCCGTGGCGAGGGCGTGGGCTTCATCCTGATCAACCCTGCCGCCTTCACCCACACCAGCGTCGCGCTGCGCGATGCCCTCAAGGCCGTGGACATACCTTTTATAGAGGTGCACCTGTCCAACGTGCACGCCCGCGAGGACTTTCGCCGACACTCCTATTTCTCCGACATCGCCCTGGGGGTCATCAGCGGCCTCGGGGCGCTCGGCTACGAGCTGGCGCTGCGAGCCGCCATCGATCATCTATCCACACCGAATCCGGTTGCGTAAGGGACGTCATGGATATCCGTAAAGTCAAGAAACTCATCGAGCTGCTGGAGGAATCCGGCATTGCCGAAATCGAGATCCACGAGGGCGAGGAGTCGGTGCGCATCAGCCGCTACGCCCAGAATGCCGCGCCCCAGGTGGTGATGCAGGCGCCCCAGGCCGCGGCCCCCGCGCCCGCACCGGCGGCATCGGCCGCCGCGCCCGCCGCCGCCGAGCCGGCCGTGCCCGCCGGCCACCCGGTGAATTCGCCCATGGTGGGCACCTTCTACCGCGCGCCCTCGCCGGGCGCCAAGGCCTTCGTCGAGGTGGGCCAGCGGGTGAACGTGGGGGACACCCTGTGCATCATCGAGGCCATGAAGATGCTCAACCAGATCGAGGCGGACAAGGCCGGGGTGGTCACGGCCATCCTCGCCGAGAACGGCGGCCCGGTGGAGTTCGGCCAACCCCTGTTCGTGATCGAATAATGCTGGACAAAGTCGTCATCGCCAACCGCGGGGAGATCGCCCTGCGCATCCTGCGCGCCTGCCGCGAACTGGGCATCCACACCGTGGCGGTCCACTCGGAGGTGGATCGCAACCTCAAGCACGTGCTGCTGGCCGACGAGACGGTGTGCATCGGCCCAGCGCCCTCCACCCAGAGTTACCTCAACGTGCCGGCCATCATCAGCGCCGCCGAGGTGACCCAGGCCGACGCCATCCACCCGGGGTACGGCTTCCTGTCGGAGAACGCCGACTTCGCCGAACAGGTGGAGCGCAGCGGCTACACCTTCATCGGCCCGCGCGCCGAGTCCATCCGCACCATGGGCGACAAGGTGGCGGCCATCCGCGCCATGCGCGAGGCCGGCGTGCCCTGCGTGCCCGGTTCCGACGGCCCGCTGGGCGAGGATGACTCGGTCAACCTCGGACTGGCGCGGCAGATCGGCTATCCCATTATCATCAAGGCGGCCGCCGGCGGTGGCGGCCGCGGCATGCGCGTGGTGCACAGCGAGGGCAACCTGCTCAACGCCATCTCTCTCACCCGCACCGAGGCCCAGAACGCCTTCGGCAGCGACGTGGTGTACATGGAGAAGTTCCTGGAGACCCCGCGCCACGTGGAGTTCCAGGTGCTGGGCGACGGGGCGGGCGATGCCATCCACCTGGGTGAGCGCGACTGCTCCATGCAGCGCCGGCACCAGAAGGTGGTGGAGGAGGCCCCGGCGCCGGGCATCACGCCGGAACAGCGCGCCGCCATGGGCGCGCGCTGCGTGGAGGCCTGCAAGCGCATGCAGTACCGCGGCGCCGGCACCTTCGAGTTCCTCTACCAGGACGGCGAGTTCTATTTCATCGAGATGAACACCCGCGTGCAGGTGGAGCACCCGGTCACCGAGATGATCACCGGCGTGGACATCATCAAGGAGCAGCTGCGCATCGCCGCCGGTGAGGGCCTGTCCTACCGCCAGGAGGACATCGTCATCCGCGGCCACGCGGTGGAATGCCGCATCAACGCCGAGGACGCGCGCAGCTTCCTGCCCTCGCCGGGCACCATCACCCAGTACCACGCCCCCGGCGGCCCGGGCATCCGCATGGATACCCACATCTACAACGGCTATCCCGTGCCGCCCCACTATGATTCCATGATCGGCAAGCTGATCGCCTTCGGCGACACCCGTGCCTCGGCCCTGGCGCGCATGCGCGGGGCGCTCAGCGAGATCGTGGTGGAGGGCATCAACACCAACGTGGCCCTGCACCGCGACATCTGCGCCGACGCGGCCTTCATCGCCGGGGGTACGGACATCCATTACCTGGAGAAGAAGCTGGGGTTGTAGCCGTGGTGTTCGCGGCCAGAGGCCGCTCCTACAGGGGGGCGATCCACCCGTAGGAGCGGCCTCTGGCCGCGAACCGGCCACACACCCCAAGCCATGCCACTGATGCCCTGGATCCAACTCACCCTCGAAGCCGGCGACCAGGACCCGGAGCGGCTGTCCGAGTTCCTGCTGGCGGCCGGTGCCGCATCGGTCACCTTCGTCGACGCCGCCGACCAGCCCATCTTCGAACCCGACCCGGGCGACACGCCGCTGTGGACCGAGACCCGGGTGGTGGCCCTGTTCGATGACCCGGGAAGCGCCGCGGCGGCGCGCGCGGCCCTGGCGGCGGACTTCGGGGCGGCCACCGCGGCACGCGTGGCAGAGACAACCCTGGAAGACCGCGACTGGGAACGGGCCTGGATGGACCACTTCCAGCCCATGCGCTTCGGCCGTCACCTGTGGGTGGTGCCCACGGGCATGGCGCCGCCCGACGACCCGCAGGCGGTGGTGCTGGACCTGGACCCCGGCCTGGCCTTCGGCACCGGCACCCACCCCACCACCGCCCTGTGCCTGACCTGGCTGGACGGCCATCCGCCCGCCGGGCAGGCGGTGCTGGACTTCGGCTGCGGCTCCGGCATCCTCGCCATCGCCGCCCTCAAGCTGGGTGCGGCCCGGGCGCTCGGCACCGACATCGACGACCAGGCCCTGTGGGCCAGCCGCGAGAACGCCGTGCGCAACGGCGTGGCGGAGCGGCTGGCGCTGTGCCGTCCCGAGGACCTGCCTGCGGAGCCGGTGGACCTGCTGCTGGCCAACATCCTCGCCAACCCGCTGATCGAACTGGCGCCGCGCCTCGCGGGGCTGCTGCGGGCGGGCGGCCGGCTGCTGCTGTCGGGTATCCTCGCCGAGCAGGCGGAGGGGGTGATGGCGGCCTACGCGCCCTGGATCCGCTTCGACCCGGTCGTGGAGCAGGACGGCTGGGTGTGCCTGGCGGGGGAAAGGCTTGGCAGGGAACAGGCGTAGCGGACGTGGTGGCAGGTGCCTGGCATGCCTCGGCACGGCCCCCCGGCCTGGGCACCGTAGGAGCGGCGCAAGCCGCGATTGGCCTCGTTCAATCTATAAACCCCAATCGCGGCTTGCGCCGCTCCTACAGGTGGAATGTTGCGCCGATGGGGGCATGTCTGGCCTCAACCCGACGGTCCGGATGCCCGATGGACCATAACCTGTCAAACTCGGCCCTATCATGATGGTGACCCTCTGCCCCCACTGCCACACCGTCGCCCGCGTGCAGGCGGCGCTGCTCAACGCCGGCGAGCTTCAGTGTGGCCGTTGCGGCCAGCGCTACGCACCCCTCGGCCAGCTGTTCGACGATGCCCTGGAAGCCCAGGCCGCGGCCCTGGCGCGCACCCGTGCGCCGCAGGCGGCGCAGCCGGCCCAGGCCCCGGCCGCGCCACCAGAGACGGCACCGGCGCCAGGACCGGCAGCGACCGTGCCGGCAGCGCGGCCGCCGCTGCCGGAGGCCGGCCACGAGGCGTCGGCCCCGGTCGTGGCGCCCCGAGCGGAGCCGGAAGCCCCTCTGCCCGCGCCGGAAGCGGAAGCGGAGCCGGCGCCGGACGCCTTCATCCCCCTGCCCGAGGCGGCCCCGGTCCAGCCCCCGCGCCCCGTCACCGGCGCCGACTGGGATGCCTTCGGCCAGCCGCCCCTGGAGGGAGACGTCGCTGCCAGCGTGGCCTCCCGCGAGGAGCTGGACCTGGAGGTGCGGCGCCAGATTCAGCAGGCCCTGCTGGAGGAGATGGCCGAGCCGCGGCGGCGGGTGTCCGGACGCACCTGGCTCGGCCTGGCGCTGGTGCTGGTGCTGCTGCTGGTGCTGGTGCTGGCCGGCCAGTGGCTCTACCACCGGCCCGCCCTGTGGGTGGATCACCCCCAGTGGCGGCCCTGGGCGGACCGGGTGTGCGCCGTGCTCGGCTGCGAGCTGCCGCTGCGCCGTGACACCCGCCAGATCGAGCTGCTGGACCGCGAGGTGCGCGACCACCCGCGGCTGCGCGAGACGGTGCTGATCACGGCGAGCTTCGTCAATCGCGCCGGCTTCACCCAGGCCTACCCGGTGTTCGAGGTGATCTTCTCGGACCTGTCCGGCCGTGACCTGGCCGTGCACCGCTTCCGGCCCGAGCAATACCTGGAGGACCCTGCCGGGATACCGGTCGGTCTGGCGCCGGGGGAGGTGACCCGGGTGCGCCTCGAGGTGCCGGACCCGGGCCGCCAGTCCATGTCCTTCCGCATGGAGTTCCGGTAGGAGCTTTCCTGTAGGAGCGGCGCAAGCCGCGATCCTGGGTCTGTCGGAGCGCGCGGCCGATCGCGGCTCGCGCCGCTCCTACAGGGGGGGCGGCAATCCGCTGCCGCCGGGGACCACAAGCCTGTAGGAGCGGCGCAAGCCGCGATCGCGGGTCTGTCGGAGCGCGCGGCCGATCGCGGCTCGCGCCGCTCCTGCCGGAAGGGATGGAAGGTCGGGTTTCAGCCCGACGACCGCGAGGCGGCTTTATCCTGCCCCCCGGAGCCGGTACACTGTGCCGTTCCGCTTCCCCGTGCTCAGCAGTGATTTTCGCCCATGCGAATCGGCCCCTATTCCTTGCCCAACAACCTGGTGCTCGCGCCCATGGCGGGTGTCACCGACCGCCCGTTCCGGCAGTTGTGCAAGGAACTGGGCGCGGGCATGGCGGTGTCGGAGATGGTCACGGCCAACGCGCTGCTGTGGGGCAGCGAAAAGACCCGGCGCCGCATCGACCATGCCGGTGAGCAGGAGCCGCGCATCGTGCAGATCGCCGGCGCCGACCCGGCGCAGCTGGCCACCGCTGCGCGTTTCAACGTCGAGCAGGGCGCGCAGATCATCGACATCAACATGGGCTGTCCCGCCAAGAAGGTGTGCAACGTCATGGCCGGTTCCGCCCTGCTGCGGGACGAGGACCTGGTGGCGCGCATCCTCGACGCCGTGGTGAACGCGGTGGAGGTGCCGGTCACCCTCAAGATCCGCACCGGCTGGGACCCGGAGCACCGCAACGGCCTGGCCATCGCGCGCCTCGCCGAGCAGGCGGGCATCCAGTCCCTGGCGGTCCATGGCCGTACCCGCGCCTGTGCCTACCGCGGCGCGGCGGAATACGACACCATCCGTGCCATCAAGCAGGCGGTTTCCATTCCCGTGCTGGCCAACGGCGACATCGGCAGCCCGGAAAAGGCCCGCGCCGTGCTGGAACACACCGGTGCCGACGGGGTCATGATCGGCCGCGCCGCCCAGGGCCGGCCCTGGATCTTCCGCGAGATCGCCCATTACCTGGCCACCGGCACCCGGCTCCCGGAGCCCACGGTGGAGGAGATCCGCACCATCCTGGTGCGCCACCTGGAAAACCTCTATGCCTTCCACGGCGAGTACACGGGCGTGCGCGTGGCGCGCAAGCACATCGCCTGGTACACGAAATCCCAGCGCGACGGCAACGCCTTCCGCCGCCACATCCAGCAGGTGGAATCCCGTACGGAGCAATTGCGTCTCACCCATGCCTATTTCGATCGGCTGGCACGTGAGGAGGAGTTGGCGGCATGAAGAAACTGTCGGGGGGGAAGGGCCAGTCGCTGCGCGACTGCGTGCGACTGGCGCTGGAACAGTATTTCACGGACCTGAAGGGGCACGCGGCGGAGAACATCTATCCCATGGTGATCCACGAGGTGGAGAAGGCCATGCTGGAGACCGTCATGGCCCAGGCGGGCGGCAACCAGACCCACGCCGCGGAGATGCTCGGCATCAACCGCAGCACCCTGCGCAAGAAGCTGAAGCTGCATGGGCTGGAGCCTTGAAGAGAGACAGGGGACAGACTTACGTCCATCCCGGATCCCGTCATTCCCGCAGAGGCGGGAATCCAGTGGTGTAAAGCCCATGGATTCCCGCCTCCGCGGGAATGACGGATCCCTGCCCCTGGATACAGAATGACTACATTACAACCACCGAGAATCAACCATGACCCCCATCCAACGCGCGCTCATCAGCGTCTCCGACAAGACCGGCATCCTCGAATTCGCCCGTGAACTGCAGGCCCGTGGTGTGGAGATCCTCTCCACTGGCGGCACCGCCAAACTGCTGGCCGACAACGGCGTGGCGGTGGTCGAGGTGTCCGACTACACCGGCTTCCCGGAGATGATGGCGGGGCGCGTGAAGACCCTGCACCCGAAGGTCCACGGCGGCATCCTGGCGCGGCGCGGCACCGACGAGGCGGTGATGGCCGAGCACGGCATCCCGCCCATCGACCTGGTGGTGGTGAACCTCTATCCCTTCGAACAGGCCGTGGCCAAACCGGATTGTGACCTGGAAACGGCCATCGAGAACATCGACATCGGCGGCCCCACCATGCTGCGCGCCGCCGCCAAGAACCACGCCGCCGTCACCGTGGTGGTGGATGCCGCCGACTACACCACGGTGCTGGCGGACATGGCGGCTAATAACGGTGCTGTCACTGACGCCACCCGCTACCGCCTGGCGGTGAAGACCTTCCAGCACACGGCGCGCTACGACGGCGCCATTTCCAATTACCTGGGTGGCCGCAATATGGACGGTGCCGATGCCCGCTTCCCCGAGACCTTCAGCCTGCAGGTGCGCAAGGCCCAGGGCATGCGCTATGGCGAGAACCCGCACCAGGGCGCGGCCTTCTACGTGGAGCATGAACGCGGCGAGGCCTCGGTGGCCACCGCCGAGCAGCTGCAGGGCAAGGAGCTGTCCTACAACAACATCGGTGACACCGACGCGGCGCTGGAATGCGTCAAGAGCTTCAGCGACGGCCCGGCCTGCGTCATCGTCAAGCATGCCAACCCCTGCGGCGTCGCCTACGGCAAGGACCTGCTGGAGGCCTATGACCGCGCCTACCAGACCGACCCCGAATCCGCCTTCGGCGGCATCATCGCCTTCAACGGCACCCTGGACGCGGCTACCGCCGATGCCATCGTCGAGCGCCAGTTCGTGGAGGTGATCATCGCCCCCGAGATCGACGCGGCGGTCCTGCCGGTGCTGGCGGCCAAGAAGAACGTGCGTGTGCTGCGCTGCGGCCAGTGGCCCGCCGAGGCGGCGCCGCGCTACGACTTCAAGCGCGTCACGGGTGGCCTGCTGGTGCAGGAGGCCGACCTGCAGCTCGTGCAGGACACCCGCGTGGTGACCCAGGTGAAGCCGGACGAGCGGCAACTGCGCGACCTGCTGTTCGCCTGGCGCGTGGCCAAGTTCGTCAAGTCCAACGCCATCGTCTACGCGAAGGACGGCATGACCATCGGCGTCGGCGCCGGTCAGATGAGCCGCGTCAACAGCGCGCGCATCGCCGGTATCAAGGCCGAGCACGCCGGCCTGTCGGTGCCCGGCTCGGTGATGGCCTCCGATGCCTTCTTCCCCTTCCGTGACGGCATCGACCAGGCCGCGGCGGCGGGCATCAAGGCCGTCATCCAGCCCGGCGGTTCCATGCGCGACGAGGAGGTCATCGCCGCCGCCGACGAACATGGCATGGCCATGGTCTTCACCGGCATGCGCCATTTCCGGCATTAGGGCGCAGGCCACCAGACTCCCTGCAGGAGCGGGCTCTGCCCGCGAACATTCGCGGCCAAGGCCGCTCCTACAGGGGGCGTTGCGATTTTCAAGTGAGGTACCAGGTGAATATACTGATCATCGGCGGTGGCGGGCGTGAACACGCCCTGGCCTGGAAGCTGGCGCAGTCGCCGCGCGCGGACAAGGTCTATGTGGCGCCGGGCAATGCCGGCACGGCGCGCGAGCCGGGCCTGGAGAACGTCGCCATCGCCGCCGACGACATCGACGCGCTGCTGCGCTTCGCCCAGGACATGGAGGTGGGTCTCACCGTGGTCGGTCCCGAGGCGCCGCTGGTCAAGGGCGTGGTGGATGCCTTTGAGAAGGCCGGGCTGCGCTGCTTCGGGCCGCGCCGCGCGGCGGCGGAGCTGGAGGGTTCCAAGGCCTTCGCCAAGGATTTCCTCGCCCGCCATGACATCCCCACCGCCGCCTACGGCAACTTCACCGACCTCGATGCCGCTATCGCCTATATCAAGGAACAGGGCGCGCCCATCGTGGTCAAGGCCGACGGCCTGGCCGCGGGCAAGGGCGTGATCCTGGCCCGGACCGAGGACGAGGCCATCGCCGCCTGCCGTGACATGCTGGCGGGCAACGCCTTCGGCAGTGCCGGCCATCGCGTGGTGGTCGAGGAATTCCTGCAGGGCGAGGAGGCGAGCTTCATCGTCATGGCCGATGGCGAGCACATCCTGCCGCTGGCCACCTCCCAGGACCACAAGGCGCGCGACGACGGCGACACCGGCCCCAACACCGGCGGCATGGGGGCCTATTCACCGGCACCGGTGGTGACGCCGGCGATGCATGACCGCATCATGGACGAGGTGATCCGGCCCACGGTGCGCGGCATGGCCGCTGACGGCATCCCCTACACCGGCTTTCTCTACGCCGGCATCATGATCACGCCGGAGGGCGCGCCCAAGGTGTTGGAGTTCAACGTGCGCTTCGGCGATCCGGAGACCCAGCCCATCATGCTGCGCCTGCAGAGCGACCTGGTGGAGCTGTGCGAGGCGGCGCTGGACCGGCGCCTCGACCAGGTGCAGGCGGAGTGGGACCCGCGCGCCTCCCTGGGCGTGGTGCTGGCGGCCGGCGGCTACCCGGGGGACTACCGCCAGGGCGACCTGATCAGCGGCCTGGAGGACGAGCTGCCCGACACCAAGGTGTTCCACGCCGGTACCCGCACCACCGACGAGGGCCAGGTGCTCACCAGCGGCGGGCGTGTGCTCTGTGCCTGTGCCCTGGGCGACACGGTCGGCGAGGCCCAGGCGCGGGCCTACGCGCGGGTGCGCAAGATCCACTGGGACGGCGTCTACTACCGCACCGACATCGGCCACCGCGCCATCGTCCGTGAGCAATGATGCGCGCCCTGTTCACTCGTGGCACCGGCTTCATCGGTCGCCAAGGGGTGCTATGCTGGATGGGAAGTTGGTCCTGTAGGAGCGGGCTTCGCCCGCGAACCGTCGCTGGCCAACCGGATTCGCGGGCAGAGCCCGCTCCTACAGGTCATACCATCCGAGGCGGGTGAAGCGTGGTGATGGATCCGGACGGCGAGCTTCCCTACGACCCCCAGGGCATGGACGTGGAGTCCCTGTGGCGCGCCCTGGCCAACCGTATGCAATACAGCGTGGGCAAGGATGCCTATACCGCCAACCTGCGCGACTGGTTCCGCAGCCTCGCCTACGCCATGCGCGACCGCATGACCGAGCGCTGGATGGAGACCATGCGCGGCTACTACCGCCAGGATTGCAAGCGGGTCTACTACTTCTCCCTCGAATTCCTCATTGGCCGCGCCCTCTACAACAGTATCCTCAACCTGCACATCGAGCCCGGCGTGCGCGAGGCCCTGCTGCGCTTCGGTCTCGACCTGGAGGAGATCCGCGAGCTGGAGCCGGACGCGGCGCTGGGCAATGGCGGCCTGGGGCGGCTGGCGGCCTGCTTCCTCGATTCCATGGCCACCCTGGGCCTGCCGGGCTATGGCTACGGCATCCGCTATGAATACGGCATGTTCAAGCAGCGTATCGAGGACGGCTACCAGATGGAGCAGCCGGAGAACTGGCTGCGCTACGGCAATCCCTGGGAGTTCTCCCGACCCGAGGTGCTCTACCCGGTGCATTTCTATGGCCGCGTGGTGCACTACGTGAACGAGCTGGGCCTGCTGCGCCACCACTGGGTGGATTGCGAGGAGGTCATGGCCATGGCCTACGATACCCCCATCCCGGGCTGCGGCAACCAGACGGTCAACAACCTGCGCCTGTGGACCGCCAGGTCGAGCCGTGAGTTCGACCTGCGCTATTTCAACGAGGGCAACTATATCGAGGCGGTGGCCGACAAGAACGAGTCGGAAAACCTGTCACGGGTGCTGTACCCGGATGATTCCACCACCATGGGGCGCGAACTGCGCCTCAAGCAACAGTACTTCTTCGTGAGCGCCTCACTGCAGGACATCCTGTACCGTTACCGTAAGCACCATGACGGCTTCACCGTGTTGCCCGACAAGGTGGCGATCCAGCTCAACGACACCCATCCCGCCATCGCCATCCCCGAACTCATGCGCCTGCTCATGGACGTGTACGATGTGGGCTGGGACGAGGCCTGGGATATCTGCCGGCGTACCTTCTCCTATACCAACCACACCATCATGCCCGAGGCGCTGGAGACCTGGCCGGTGGCCCTGGTGGAGGAGATGCTGCCGCGCCACCTGCAGATCATCTACGAGATCAACCGGCGTTTTCTCGACGAGGTGCGCCACCGCAATCCCGGCGACCTGGAGTTGGTGCGCCGCGTGTCGCTGATCGACGAGACGGGGGAGCGGCGCCTGCGCATGGCCAACCTCGCCATCGTCGGCAGCCACACGGTCAACGGCGTGGCGCAACTGCACACCGACATCATACGCGAGACCATCTTCGCCGATTTCCACCGCCTGGAGCCGGGGAAGATCATCAACATCACCAACGGCGTGACCCAGCGGCGCTGGGTCAACCAGGCCAACAAGCCCCTGTCGGACCTGATCACGCGCCATATCGGCGAGGGCTGGGTGCGCGACCTGGACCAGTTGCGGGCCCTGGAGCCGCTGGCGGAGGATGCCGGCTTCCGTGCCGAGTTCAGCGCCGCCAAGCAGCGCAACAAGGAGCGCCTGGCCGGGCTGATCGAGTATCACCTGGGGATCCTGGTGGATCCCACCAGCCTGTTCGATGTGCAGGTCAAGCGCATCCATGAATACAAGCGCCAGCTGCTCAACCTGCTGCAGGTGATCCATCTCCACGATCGCATGTGCGCCGACCCCGGCGCGGACTGGGTACCGCGCACGGTGATCTTCGCCGGCAAGACAGCGCCGGGCTATGTCATGGCCAAGCGCATCATCAAGCTGATCAACGACGTGGCGGACGTGATCAACCACGATCCGCGCATCAATGGCCTGCTCAAGCTGGTGTTCATCCCCAACTACGATGTCAGCACGGCGGCGGACATCATCCCGGCGGCGGACCTGTCCGTGCAGATCTCCACCGCCGGCACCGAGGCCTCCGGCACCGGCAACATGAAGCTGGCCCTGAACGGGGCCTTGACCCTCGGCACCCTGGATGGCGCCAACGTGGAGATCGCCGCGGCGGTGGGGGAGGAGAACCTGTTCGTGTTCGGCCTGCAGCGCGAGCAGGTGAAGCACCTGCGCGAGGAAGGCTACGATCCCATGCGCTACATCCAGTCCGACCCCGCCCTGGCCAACGTGCTGCGCAAGATCCACGACGGCTACTTCTCGCCGGCCGAACTCGGGCGCCACCGTCCGGTGGTAGAGAACTTGATGAGCGAGGATCGCTACCTGGTGTGCGCCGACTTCGAGGCCTGCGTGGCGGCCCAGGAGCGGGTGGCGGAACTGTACCGCCAGCCGGAGGAATGGTCGCGGCGCGCCATACTCAACGTGGCACGCATGGGTCGCTTCTCCAGCGACCGCGCCGTGCAGGAATACGCCGAGCGGATCTGGAAGGTCAAGCCGCTGGAAGATGGCTAGCCTGTCGGTAGGAGCGGCCTTGGCCGCGAACAGGGCGATAGGCTGTTTTCGCGGCCAAGGCCGCTCCTACAGGTGGTCGTACGGAAGTCGGAAGGATTCCGTTTCCCTCATCGCTTCATGGAGTCGAAGAACTCGTTGTTGGTCTTGGTGACCTTGAGGCGGTCGAGGAGGAATTCCATGGCGGCGAGTTCGTCCATGGGGTGCAGCAGCTTGCGCAGGATCCAGATCTTCTGCAGCTCGTCGGGCTTGGTGAGCAGTTCCTCGCGGCGGGTGCCGGAACGGTTGATGTTGATGGCGGGGTAGACGCGCTTTTCGGCGATGCGGCGGTCGAGGTGGATCTCCATGTTGCCGGTACCCTTGAATTCCTCGTAGATCACGTCGTCCATGCGCGAACCGGTGTCGATGAGGGCGGTGGCGATGATGGTGAGCGAGCCGCCTTCCTCGATGTTGCGCGCCGCGCCGAAGAAGCGCTTGGGACGGTGCAGGGCGTTGGCGTCGACGCCGCCGGTGAGTACCTTGCCGGAGGAGGGCACCACGGTGTTGTAGGCGCGCGCCAGGCGGGTGATGGAGTCGAGCAGGATGACCACGTCGCGCTTGTGTTCCACCAGGCGCTTGGCCTTCTCGATGACCATCTCGGCCACCTGCACGTGGCGGCTGGCCGGCTCGTCGAAGGTGGAGGACACCACCTCGCCGCGCACCGAGCGCGCCATTTCCGTCACTTCCTCGGGCCGCTCGTCGATGAGCAGCACAATCAGGTAGCACTCGGGGTGGTTGGCGGCGATGCTCTGCGCCACGTTCTGCAGCAGCATGGTCTTGCCGGCCTTGGGCGGCGAGACGATGAGGCCGCGCTGGCCCTTGCCGATGGGCGCGCACAGGTCGATGACGCGCGGGGTGATGTCCTCGGTGCTGCCGTTGCCCAGCTCCAGCTGCATGCGCTGGTTGGCATGCAGCGGGGTGAGGTTCTCGAACATGACCTTGTTCTTGGCGTTCTCCGGCGGCTCGTAGTTGATCTCGCTGACCTTGAGCAGGGCGAAGTAGCGTTCCCCTTCCTTCGGCGGGCGGATCTTGCCGGACACGGTGTCGCCGGTGCGCAGGCTGAAGCGGCGGATCTGGCTGGGCGAGACGTAGATATCGTCGGGACCCGCCAGGTAGGAACTGTCGGCGCCGCGCAGGAAGCCGAAGCCGTCCTGCAGGATCTCCAGCACCCCGTCGCCGAAGATGTCCTCGCCGCTCTTGGCGTGGGACTTCAGGATGGAGAAGATGACATCCTGTTTACGGGAGCGTGCGGTCCCCTCGATGCCCATGTCCTGGGCAATCTGGATGATCTCGGCGGCGGATTTTTTCTTGAGTTCGGTCAGGTTCATAAGGGTTCTGGTCTTGTGTAACGGGTCAGTGACTGGGCAGGGGGCGCCGTGTGTGGGCGCGGATGGTTCGGGAACCGCATCGGGTCGGGTGGCTGGGATGTCGGTTCGCTTCCGGGCGGCCCATTGGGCGGGCCGCCCCTGTAATAATTTTAGCTGCTGTCCGTTCTGCCTACAGGTTGCTGTCGATGAAGGCCGTGAGCTGGGACTTGGACAGGGCACCCACCTTGGTGGCCTCCACGTTGCCACCCTTGAACAGCATCAGGGTGGGGATGCCACGGATCCCGTACTTGGGCGGGGTCTGCGGGTTGTCGTCGATGTTCAGCTTGGCGATCTTGACCTTGCCCTGGTACTCATCGGCGATCTCGTTGAGGATGGGGGCGATCATCTTGCAGGGGCCGCACCATTCGGCCCAGTAATCCACCAGCACGGGTTCGCTGGAACCCAGGACTTCCTGTTCGAAATTGTCATCGGTTACATAGACAATGCGTTCACTCACTGTTAAAAGCCTCCTGCGTGCAGGTATCTGTCTGGGTTCGGGCCGAAACGGCCGGTACAGGGTGTTGATTCATCGGGCCGGGAAAGTTGGTCTTGGTATCACCGCCTGACGTACGACGCGGCCATGGGTGGAATTCCGGACACGGGATCTTGTTCGTTGCGGTCGGGATTCCTGTGGCAGAGCCGGAAACGGACGGTGCGTTCGGGTACCGGGCTTGCTGAACGGGTCAGCGGGGGGTGGCTGCGTCCGCGCTGATGCCATTGGAGCCTAAATCTTCACACATTTCAAGTCCAACGCGGCGGGTATTTCAGGTATGCTAGGTAGCCATGTCAAAACATCATTTGAGTGACGTACGTTTCCAGGACTTCGACCTGCCCGCGGAGCTGATGCAGGGCATTGAAGATGCGGGCTTTTCGGCCTGTACCCCGATCCAGGCCCAGACCCTGCCCATTGCCCTGGCGGGCCAGGACGTGGCGGGCCAGGCGCAGACCGGTACCGGCAAGACCGCAGCCTTCCTGGTGGCCCTCTACGCCCACCTGCTGACCCATCCCGCCGACCCGCAGCGCAAGCCCACCCAGGTGCGCGCCCTGGTGCTGGCCCCGACCCGCGAGCTGGCCATGCAGATCCACCGCGACGCGGAGCTGCTGGGCTGTCATACCGGCCTGCGCCTCGGGCTGGCCTACGGCGGCACCGACTACGACAAGCAACGCCAGACCCTGGCCGAGGGCGTCGACATCCTCATCGGCACCCCGGGGCGCATCATCGATTTCTTCAAGCAGCATGTGTTCGACCTGCGCATCGCCCAGGTGGTGGTGCTGGACGAGGCGGACCGCATGTTCGACCTGGGCTTCATCAAGGACATCCGCTTCCTGCTGCGCCGCTGCCCGAAGCCGGAACAGCGCCTCGGCCTGCTGTTCTCCGCCACCCTGTCCCACCGGGTGCAGGAGCTGGCCTACGAGCACATGAACAACCCGCGCGGCATCACCGTGGAGGCAGAGCAGGTGACCGCCGACCGGGTGCGCCAGGTGCTGTACCACACCGCCAACGAAGAGAAGATCCCCCTGCTCATCGGCCTGCTGCGCCACATGGACCCGCGCCGTAGCATCGTGTTCGTCAACACCAAGCGCGACGCCGACCGGGTCTGGGCCAGCCTGGAGGGCAACGGCATCAAGACCGCCGTGCTGTCCGGCGACGTGCCGCAGAAGAAGCGCCAGTCCCTGCTGCGCCAGTTCCAGCAGGGCGAGCTGCCGGTGCTGGTGGCCACCGACGTGGCGGCGCGCGGCCTGCACATCGAGCAGGTGAGCCACGTGTTCAACTACGATCTGCCCCAGGATGCCGAGGACTACGTGCACCGCATCGGCCGCACCGCCCGCATCGGCAGCGACGGCGACGCCATCAGCTTCGCCTGCGAGAAGTACGTCTATTCCCTGCCCGAGATCGAGGCCTATATCGGCGACAAGATCCCGGTGGAGGCGGTGACCGAGGAACTGCTGGCCCGCGACCTGGCGCCGCCGGTGAAGATCGACCGCCCGCCGCGCAGCGGACGGCCGGGCGACCGCGGCGGTCCGCGCCGTGCGGGCGGAGGCGGGCAGGGGCGCCGGCCGCCGCGGCGCTCGTCCAATGGCGCGTCTTCCTGAGGTGCGGATGTCATCCCCGCCGGGTACGGTTAGGCCTGGGCTGGCGCGGCCGATTACTCCATGAACATGACAACCCTGCGTCTTCCTTCCCCCGCCCTGCTGCACTGGCTGCAGGGCCCCGGCGTGGGTCGCCTGGTGCTGGTGGTGAACCTGTTGCTGGTACTGGGGCTGACCTGGCTGCTGGCCCAGCTCACCTGGCAGCTGCTGCTGCCGGTCGCCGCGCCGACGGTGTCGCTGCCGGCCACGGCGCCGGTGGCCACGGCATCGGCGCCGGAGGGCGGGCGGGGCCGGGAGGTGGCGCGCCTGCACCTGTTCGGCGAGGCGGTGACCCGCGGTGAGGCCGTGGTGGAGGAGGTGCCGCGCGACGCGCCCGACACCCGCCTGCGCCTGACCCTGCGCGGCCTGTTCGCGGCCCGCGACCCGGAGCAGGCGCTGGCCATCGTGGCCGAGCCCGGCGGGGACGAGAAGGCCTACCGCATCGGGGATCCCCTGCCGGGGGGGGCGGAGCTGCGCGAGATCCATGCCGACCGCATCATCCTGTCCCGGGCCGGGCGCTACGAGACCCTGCGCCTGCCCCAGGAAGAGGCCATCGACGGCATGGGCCGCGCCCCGGCGGCGGCGCCCGTCGTTGGCAGCCTGCCCGAGGACCCCGGGCTGCTCCTGCAGCAGCACCGCGATACCCTGCGCGAGGACCCGCAGTCGCTGATCAACCTGGTGCGGCCGGTGCCGGTGCAGGAGAACGGCCAGCTGGTGGGCTTCCGGCTGCTGCCGGGACAGGAGCGCGGTTTCCTGGAAAAGCTGGGCCTGCGTCCCGGGGACATCGTCACCGCCATCAACGGCCAGTCCCTGGACAATCCGGCCAGCGGCCTCCAGGCCTTGCAGGCGCTGCAGACGGCCACCAGCGTGAGCCTGGACATCCGTCGCGGCCAGCAGGCCATGACGCTGAATTTCGAGGTGCCGCAGTAGCCGCGCCCGTGGGGCGCGCAGGGAACGGAGTACGGCCCCTGTAGGAGCGGCGCAAGCCGCGATGACGCCGTTCGGCCAGTCGCGGCTTGCGCCGCTCCTACAGGTGGCGGGTTCGCCACTATGTGCATAACAATTGTAGGATTGACTGCATGAGCAGTTCAAAAGCGGGGGAATATCTGTGTTTGTGAAAACTATCGCGTTGCGGATGCTGATCGGCCTGGCATGGCTGGGCATGGCCGGCCTGGCCGGCGCGCAGACCGTGACCCTCAACCTGAAGAACGCCGACATCAACGCCCTGATCAGCACGGTGGCGGAGGTCACCGGCAAGAACTTCATCATCGACCCGCGCGTCAAGGGCAAGGTCACCGTGGTGTCCTCCCAGCCCATGGACAGCGAGGCGGTCTATGCCGTGTTCCTGTCCATCCTGCAGGTGCACGGTTTCGCCGCCGTGCCCAGCGGCGCGGTCACCAAGATCGTGCCCGATGTGAACGCCAAGCAGGACAGCATCCCCACCGTGGACGATCCCCAGTACCACCGGGGTGATGAAATGGTCACCCGGGTGGTGCAGGTGGACAACGTGGCGGCGGCCCAGCTGGTGCCCATCCTGCGGCCCCTGGTGCCCCAGCAGGGACACCTGGCGGCCTACCCGGCCACCAATGTGCTGATCATCTCCGACCGTGCCGACAACGTGGACCGGTTGGTGCAGATCATCCGCCGCATCGATCTGGTGAGCGACTCCGAGATCGAGCTGATCACCCTGCAGCATGCCTCCGCCGTGGAGGTGGTGCGCATCCTCACCGCCCTCAACCGCACCCGGGGCGGGGCGGCGGCCGCGGCCGCCGGCGCGTCCGACCAGCCCCTGCTGGTCGCCGATGAACGCACCAACAGTGTCATGCTGGGGGGTGAGCGCGCCGACCGCCTGCGCCTGCGCGCCATCATCAGCCACCTGGACACGCCGCTGGATCGCGGCGGCAACACCCACGTGATCTACCTGCGCTATGCCAAGGCCGCCGAGCTGGTGAAGGTGTTGACCGGGGTCAGCACCAGCATCGAGGCCGAGCAGAAGGGCGAGGCCGCCCGGGGTCGCGCCGGCAGCAGCGTCAACATCCAGGCCGACGACAATTCCAATGCCATCGTCATCACCGCCCCGCCCGATGTGTTCCGTTCCCTGCAGGCGGTGATCCGCCAGCTGGACATCCGCCGCGCCCAGGTGCACATCGACGCGGTGATCGCCGAGATCACCCAGGGCAAGGACGCGGCGCTCGGCGTGCAGTGGCGCGGCACCAACGACCTCACCGGCAACGGCGCCATCGGCGGCACCAGCTTCTCCGGCACCGGGCGTTCCATCACCGATATCTCGCGCAACCCCCTGTCCGTGGGTGACGGCCTGACCGTGGGCTACTTCGAGGGCACGGCGCGCATCTTCGGCACCGACTTCCTGAACATCGGCGTGCTGCTGCAGGCCCTGGCCGCCGACACCGCCACCAACATCCTCGCCACCCCCAGCCTGGTGACCCTGGACAACCAGGAGGCGGAGATCGTTGTGGCCCAGAACGTGCCCTTCGTGACCGGTTCCTTCACCAGCACCGGTACCGGCGAGGGGGTCAGCAATCCCTTCCAGACCATCCAGCGCCAGGACGTGGGCCTCACCCTGCGGGTGACGCCGCAGATCAACGAGGGCAACGCCATCCAGCTCAACATCGAGCAGGAGATCTCCAACGTCAGCGAGGCGGTGGTGCCCGGGGCGTCCGATATCATCACCAACAAGCGCTCCATCAAGACCACGGTGCTGGTGGAAGACCAGCAGATGGTGGTGCTGGGTGGCCTGATCGACGAATCCCTGACCGAGAACGTGCAGAAGGTGCCGCTGCTCGGCGACATCCCGCTGATGGGCAACCTGTTCAAGTCGCGCAGCACCAAGAAGCAGAAGCGCAACCTGATGGTGTTCATCCAGCCCGGCATCCTGCGCGATGCCGCGGTGTTCACCGAGACCAGCTCCGGCAAGTACAACTACATGCGCGGCCTGCAGACCCAGGTGCGTGACGGGGGCGTGAACCTGCTGCCGCGCGAGGAGGCCCCGCTGCTGCCGGGTTATCCCCTCGCGCCCCCGGCCGAGGCGCCCGAGCCCGAGGCGAGCGAATGAGCGAGACGCCGCTGGAGGCCATGACCGCGGTGCTGGAGGCGACCGATCCGGTTGCCGGGCGCCCCGGCTTCCTGTTCGCCAGGCGCCACCAGTTGCTGGTGGAGCCGCAGGCGGAGGAGGGACCGGTCCGGGTGCTGTGCGGTCCCAAGGTGCGGGCCGCCGGCCTGGTGGAGCTGCGCCGCTTTCTGGGCCGCCCCCTGCGCCTGGAGCCGGTCAGCGCCGAGCAGTTCGATGCCCGGCTGGCCCTGGCCTACGAGCAGGGTTCCTCCGAGGCCATGCAGATGATGGAGGGCATGGAGGAGGAGCTGGACCTGGCGCGCCTGGCGGAACAGCTCGGCGAACCGGAAGACCTGCTGGAAAGCGAGGATGACGCGCCCATCATCCGCCTCATCAATGCCCTGCTCACCGAGGCGGTGAAGGAGAACGCCTCCGACATCCATATCGAACCCTTCGAACACCGGCTGGTGGTGCGCTTCCGTGTCGACGGCGTGCTGCGCGAGGTGCTGCAGCCGCAGCGCCTGCTGGCACCGCTGCTGGTGTCGCGCATCAAGGTCATGGCCAGGCTCGACATCGCCGAGAAGCGCCTGCCCCAGGACGGGCGCATCTCGCTGCGCGTCGCCGGGCGCGCCGTGGACGTGCGCGTCTCGACCCTGCCCTCCGGCCATGGCGAACGGGTGGTCATGCGCCTGCTCGACAAGCAGGCCGGCCGCCTCGACCTCGAGCACCTGGGCATGGCGAAGACGGACCAGGACCTCATGGACCGCCTCATCGCCCGGCCCCACGGCATTGTCCTGGTCACCGGACCCACCGGTTCCGGCAAGACCACCACCCTGTACGCGGCCCTGATGCGCATCAACAACAGCAAGCGCAACATCATGACCGTGGAGGATCCCATCGAGTACTACCTGGATGGCATCGGCCAGACCCAGGTCAACACCAAGGTGGACATGAGTTTCGCGCGCGGCCTGCGCGCCATCCTGCGCCAGGACCCGGACGTGGTGATGGTGGGCGAGATCCGCGACCTGGAGACCGCCGAGATCGCCGTGCAGGCCAGTCTCACCGGCCACCTGGTGTTCTCCACCCTGCACACCAACAGCGCGGTGGGCGCCGTCACCCGCCTGCGCGACATGGGGGTGGAGCCCTTCCTGCTGTCCTCCAGCCTCATCGGTGTGCTGGCGCAGCGGCTGGTGCGGGTGCTGTGCCCGGACTGCAAGGAGCCCTATACCGCCGGCGAGGCGGAATGCGCCGAGCTGGGTGTCGATCCCGAGCGGCCGCCGACGCTGTATCGCGCCGTCGGCTGTCCCCACTGCAACGAGCTGGGATACCGGGGCCGTACCGGCATCTACGAACTGATCGAAGTGGACGATCCCATGCGCACCATGATCCACGATGGCGCCGGCGAGCACGAGCTGGAACAGTATGCGCGCCGCTTCACGCCCGGCATGCGCCAGGACGGCAACCGCCGCGCACTGGCCGGGGTGACCACCCTGGAGGAAGTGGTGCGGGTCAGCCGCGAAGGCTAGTAGGGGCGACCGGCCGGTCGCCCCTACAGGTTTCAACCCGAATTTACGTATGGTCGTGGCCACGGAAGCACACGGAATGACACGGAGGGATTGCGTTGCTGCCAATGAAAGCCACCCGTAGGAGCGGCCTCTGGCCGCGAATGCCCGGGGTACCACGCAGGGTTCGCGGCCAGAGGCCGCTCCTACAGGCGCCTTGCATCACGACGTAAATTTTTTCCGTGTTTTTCCGTGTGCTTCCGTGGCCATCAAGGCCGTCTGACGTCCTCATGCGGTGTGAACGGGTATCGGTAATTATCAACTTGATAGAGTGCTAGGGCATGGGAGCGTTCGAATTCACCGCACTGGATGCCACCGGCCGCGACCAGAAGGGCGTGCTGGAGGGCGATACCCCGCGCCAGGTGCGCCAGCAGCTGCGCGACCGCGGCTGGACGCCGCTGTCGGTGCAGGAGGTGGCGCAGCGCGAGGCGCGCGCCGCCGGCCGCCGTTTCCAGCTGCGCCGTGGCATCAGCGCCGCGGACCTGGCCCTGATCACGCGCCAGCTCGCCACCCTGGTGCGGTCCGGTTTTCCCGTGGAGGAATCCCTGCGCACCGTGGCGCGCCAGACCGAGAAGCCGCGCCTGGGCGCGCTGCTGACGGCGGTGCGCTCGCGGGTGGTGGAGGGCCATTCCCTGGCCTCGGGCCTGGCGGAATTCCCCCATGCCTTCCCGGAGCTGTACCGCACCACGGTGGAGGCGGGCGAGCAGTCCGGCCACCTGGAGGCGGTGCTGGACCGGCTGGCCGACTACACCGAGAGCCGTCAGGAGCTGCAGCAGAAACTGCAGCAGGCCATGGTCTACCCGGTGCTCCTCACCATCATGGCCCTGGGCATCACCGCCCTGCTGCTCACCTACGTGGTGCCCCAGGTGGTGCAGGTGTTCGACAACATGGGCCAGGAACTGCCGCTGCTGACCCGTGCGCTGATCGCGCTGAGTGACATCATGCAGGCCTGGGGCCTGCTGCTGCTGGTGCTGCTGGCGGCCCTGGTGGCCGGCCTGCGCTACCTGCTCAAGCAGCCCGGGCCACGCCGGACCTTCCATGGCCTGCTGCTGCGCCTGCCCTTCGTCTCGCGCCTGGTGCGCGGGCTGAACACGGCGCGCTTCGCCCGCACCCTGAGCATCCTCACCGCCAGCGGCGTGCCGGTGCTGGAATCCCTGCGCATCGCCGGCTCGGTGATGACCAACATTCCCATGCGCGAGGCGGTGGACGAGGCGGCGCGGCGCGTGCGCGAGGGCAGCAGCATCAGCGGTTCGCTGGAGAAGAGCGGCTACTTCCCGCCCATGACCCTGCACCTCATCGCCAGTGGCGAGACCAGCGGCAACCTGGAGGCCATGCTGGAGCGCGCGGCGCTCAACCAGGAGCGGGAGATGCAGACCCTCATCGGCGGCATCATGTCCGCCATCGAGCCCCTCATCCTGGTGGTCATGGGCCTGATCGTGCTGCTCATCGTCATGGCCATCCTGGTGCCCATCTTCGACTTCAACCAGCTCGTCGCCTGACATGGCGCCCCTGGTCCTGCGCTCCCTGCACCGTCGGGAGTACCGGCTGTTCTTCTTCGGCCAGCTGGTGTCCCTGCACGGGACCTGGATGCAGAACGTGGCCCAGGCCTGGCTGGTGTACCGCCTCACCAACTCCAGTTTCCTGCTCGGCCTGGTGGCCTTCGCCAGTCTGATCCCCGTGCTGCTGTTCGGCCTGGCGGGCGGCTGGCTGGCGGACCGGCTGCCGCGCCGCCGGCTGTTCCTGGCCACCCAGCTGCTGGCCCTGCTGCAGGCCCTGGTGCTGGCGGGGCTGACCTTCAGCGGCCAGATCGCCGTGTGGCACATCCTTGTACTGGCCTTCCTGCTCGGCTGCGTGCACGCGGTGGAGATCCCGGCGCGTCATTCCCTGCTGCCCGGGCTGGTGCCGCGGGCAGAGCTGCACAATGCCGTGGCGCTCAATGCCAGTGTGTTCAACCTGGCGCGCTTCCTCGGCCCGGCCCTGGCCGGCCTGCTGATCGTGCGCCTGGGCGAGGCCTGGGTGTTCCTCATCAACGGCCTGACCTTCAGCGCCACGGTGCTGGCGCTGCTCGCCATGGGGCTGGAGGCGCGGGGCGGGGGCGGGGGTGCACGGCCGCGCGGCGGGGTGCTGGATGGCTTCCACCATGCCTGGCGCGACCTGCGCCTGCGCCATGCCATCCTGCTGGTGGCGGCGGTCAGTCTGTGCGCCTCGCCCTACACGGTGCTGATGCCGGTGTTCGCGCGCGAGGTGTTCCTGGGCGGTCCCGACGTGCTCGGCTACCTGCTCGGCGCCGCCGGCGGCGGCGCCCTGCTGGCGGCCCTGCGCCTGGCGGGGCGGCGCGACGGCGAGGGGATCGAGCGTTGGATCGCCCTGGCGACCCTGGTGGCGGGGGTGGTGCTGATGTTGTTTTCGCGGCTGGACAGCTTCTGGCTGGCCCTGCCGGTGCTGGCGCTGGCGGGTTATTCCGTCACCACCGTGATCGCCTCCACCAACGCCTACCTGCAGCTGGCGGCCCCCGACGACCTGCGCGGACGCATCATGTCCCTGTTTTCCACCCTGTTCATCGGTGTCGCGCCCCTGGGCAACCTGCTGGCGGGCAGCCTGGCGGAGCTGCTGGGGGTGCGTACGGCCATGCTGCTGCTGGGGGCCGGCTGCCTGCTGGCGGGGCTGTGGTATTGGCGGCGTGGGACGTCGGGCTGAAGCCCGACAATGCCGTGGCCCTCAATACCCCTGCGAGGCGCGCTGCAGGCCGGCCGGCATGTCCGCCAGCCGTTCCACGCCGGTGTCGATGCGGCCGTCGGCGTGGAGCTGCAGCCAGCGGTACCCGGGCGGCGCGTCGTCGATGGCGAATTCCGCGCTGCCGGGCGCGAACTGGATGCAGGTGCTGGGCGAGGCGATGAGCTGCAGGTCGCCGCGTTGCCGGTGGAAGTCCTGGTGCACGTGGCCCCACAGCAGGCCGCGCACCCGGGGGTGGCGATCGAGTACGGCGAACAGCTCGGCGGCATTGTCCACCGCCATGGTGTCCAGCCAGCGGCTGCCCACGGGCACCGGCTGGTGATGCAGGCAGACCAGGGCGTGGTGCCCGGGGTGGGCGCCGAGCTGCCGGTCCAGGCGCTGCAGTTCCGCCGCGCCCAGGTGCCCGCCCTCGCTGCCCGGCACGGTGGTGTCCAGCAGGCAGATCTGCCAGTTGTCCCGCAGCACCTGGTCCGTGGCCCGTACCGGGTCCTGCCGCAACGCGGCGCGCAGGGCGGGGGGCGCGTCGTGATTGCCCGGCAGGCAGTACACCGGCACCCCTAGACCGCTGAAATGGCGCAGGAAACGGGCGTAGGCCCGGGCCGAGCCATCATGCACCAGGTCGCCGGTGGTCAGCACCAGGTCCGGTGGCCAGTGGCGCTGCCGGGCCAGCTCCAGCACCCCCAGCAGGGACTGCTCCGTGTTGACGCCCAGCAAGGCACCGGCGGCATCCGCGTACAGGTGGGTGTCGGTGAATTGCAGCAGTCGTAGCGGTGTCGTGTTCATGGTGCCGGTGCCAGGGGCCTTGTCGATTGCAGTCTAGCGGATCGTTCGGCGTAAAATGTGCTCGAGGGCACACAATATGGCAGAGACCCGCCCCCCGCTCTCCAGGTGCGCGGATCCGCAATGCCCGCCAGTGAGGAGTTCGCCATGTCCAACCAGACCCTCCCGCTTACCCCGGAACTCTACCAGTATCTGCTGCAGGTGTCCCTGCGCGAGAGTGCCGCCCTGCGGGCCCTGCGCGAGGAGACCGCCGGCCACGCCCTGGCACGCATGCAGATCGCCCCGGAACAGGGGCAGTTCATGGCCCTGCTGGTGCAACTGCTGGGCGCGCGCCGCTGCCTGGAGATCGGGGTGTTCACCGGCTACAGCGCCCTGGCCATCGCCGAGGCCCTGCCGCCGGACGGGGAACTCATTGCCTGCGAGCTGAACCCCGAGTACGCCCGCACCGCCCTGCGTCACTGGCAGGCCGCCGGGGTGGAGGAGCGGATCCAGTTGCGTCTCGGCCCGGCGCGGGACAGCCTCGATGCCTTGCTGGAGCAGGACCAGGCGGGCCTGTTCGACTTTGCCTTCATCGATGCCGACAAGCCGTCCTACCCGGACTACTACGAGCGGGTCCTGGCGCTGCTGCGCCCCGGCGGGCTGGTCGCGGTGGACAATGTGCTCTGGGGCGGCCGTGTCCTCGAGGCAAGGGCGCAGGACGAGGACACGAGGGCGATCCGGGCCTTCAACGAGCAGGTGTCACGCGACGAACGCGTGGACATCAGCCTGGTACCGATGGGGGATGGCTTGCTGCTGGCGCGCAAGCGGTGAATGCCGGGTCGTCAAGCTGTAGGAGCGGCCTCTGGCCGCGAACCGGTGTACCACGAACGATTCGCGGCCAAGGCCGCTCCTACAGGCGTTTCAGGAACACCTTGGACTTGCGCTGGTAGTTGTACATGCTGCGCTTCTGCATGGGCAGTTCCTCCACCTTGCCGGGCCGGAAGCCGCGCTCGCGGAACCAGTGGGCGGTGCGGGTGGTGAGCACGAACAGCCGGTTCAGGCCCTGCTCCAGGGCATCACGCTCGATGGCCTGCAGCAGCATGTCGCCGCGGCCCTCGCCCTGGTAGTCCCGGTGCACGGCCAGACAGGCCAGTTCACCCATCTTGTTCCGCGCATGGGGGTAGAGGGCGGCGCAGCCGATGATGCTGCCGTCGCGTTCGATGACCTTGAAGTGGCCGATCTCCATCTCCAGGCGCTCGCGCGAGCGCCGCACCAGGATGCCTTCCTCCTCCAGCGGGGCGATGAGCTCGAGGATGCCGCCGGCGTCCTCGATGGCCGCCGGGCGCAGCCCCTCGAAGATCTCGGCGGTGATCAGGGTGCCGCTGCCGTCGCGGGTGAACAGCTCGCGCAGCAGGGCGCCGTCGAGGCCGCGCCCGATCAGGTGCACGCGCCGTACGCCGCGCTTGACGGCATGCAGGGCGCTCTCCAGGTGACGCACCATGTCCTCGGGCAGCTTGCGCCGTGACTGTAGCAGCTTGGCCGCGGCGGCGGGGTCGAGTTGCTGGATGAGCTGGCGCCGGGCGTCGAGCAGGCCCTTGCCCTCCACCAGCAGGATGAGCTTGTCGGCCTTGAGAGCCTCGGCGGCGGCGGTGGCCACCTCCTCGGCACTGAGGTTGAAGATCTCGCCGGTGGGCGAATAGCCCAGTGGTGACAGCAGCACCACGGAGTTGTCGTCGAGGTTGTCCTGGATGCCCTCGGCGTCGATGCGCCGCACCTCGCCGGTGTGGCAGTAGTCCACGCCGTCGCGCACCCCCAGCGGCCGCGCCGTGACGAAGTTGCCGGAGGCGACGCGGATGCGCGCCCCGTACATGGGGGTGCTGGCCAGGCCCATGGACAGCATGGCCTCGATCTCCACCCGCACCGTGCCCACCGCTTCCTTGACGCAGGCCAGCGCGGTGTCGTCGGTGACGCGCAGGCCGTTGACGTACTGCAGCTCGGTGTTGGCCTCCTTCAGCCGCTGCTCGATCTGCGGCCGCGCGCCGTGCACCAGCACCAGGCGCACGCCCAGGCTGTTGAGCAGGGCGATGTCCTGGATGAGCACGGGGAAGCTGGGGTCGGCCACCGCCTCGCCGCTCAGCACCAGCACGAAGGTGCTTTCCACGTGGGCATGGATATAGGGCGCCGAGTGGCGGAAGGCGGCGACGAAATCGCAGTCGGGTGCGGCCGGGCGCTTCGGGGTTGGTTTTTTTGTGTTGGGCATTGCGGCATCTTGCCGCAAAGCGTGCACAAGGTGAAGGCTTGCGTACACCTGTAGGAGCGGCCTCTGGCCGCGAACCGTTGTGGCAACCCGGTTCGCGGCCGGAGGCCGCTCCTACATGGAAATCGGTTCCGGCACCGGTAGGAGCGGGCTTTGCCCGCGAACGGTTCGCGGCTTGCGCCGCTCCTACAGGCAGAACCTGCGGATCAGGCCGTGCAGCACGTCCAGGGTCGGCTCGATGCGGTCCAGGGCCAGGTATTCGTCGGGCTGGTGGGCCTGGTCGATGTCGCCGGGGCCGAGGATGATGGTGTCCATGCCCAGTTCGTTGAGGTAGGGGCCCTCGGTGCCGAAGGCCACGGCGCCGGCGGCATGGCCGGTGAGTGCCTCGGCCGCCTGGACGATGGCGGCGCCGGCGTCGGTCTCCATGGCGGGGATGCCGCTGAACAGTGGCTCCAGTTCCAGCGCCAACCCGGTGTCCGCCAGGCGGGCCTCCAGGCGCCGGCGCATCTCCGCGCGCAGGTCGTCCAGGTCCATGCCCGGCAGGGGACGGAGGTCGATGTGCAGCTCGCACTCGGGGCAGATGCGGTTGGGGTTGTCGCCGCCGTGGATGTGGCCGAGGTTGAGGGTCGGCACCGGCACCAGGAAGGCGGGGTTGTGGTGCTTGGCCTGCAGTTCAGTGCGCCAGGCGAGCAGCTCGCCCAGCACCTGGTGCATGCCCTCCAGGGCGTTGTTGCCCAGGCTCGGGTCGCTGGAGTGGCCGGAGGACCCGCGCACCCGGATGGCCTCCATGAGGATGCCCTTGTGCAGGCGGATGGGCTTCATGCCGGTGGGCTCGCCGATGACCGCATAGCGGCCGAGGCGGCTTTTGGCATTGACCAGCGACTGGGCGCCGATCATGGAGCTTTCCTCGTCGGCGGTGGCGAGGATGATGATGGGGTGCTTCAGCTCGCGGGCGCGGTAGCGGCGCGCCGCCTCGATGGCCAGGGCCAGGAAGCTCTTCATGTCCGAGGTGCCCAGGCCGTAGAGGCGGTCGTCGGCCTCGGTCATGGTGAAGGGGTCGTGTTGCCAGCGGCCCTCGTCGTAGGGCACGGTATCGGTATGGCCGGCCAGCACCAGGCCATCGGGCCCGTGCCCCAGGGTGGCGATGAGGTTGGCCTTGTGGCCGCTGGGGCTGAGGGTCTGGATCTCGGTGGCGAAGCCGAGGCCCCCGAGCCATTCGGCCAGCCGGTCGATGACCGCGCGGTTGCCCTGGTCGAAGGCCGGGCTGACGCTGCTCACCGAGGGCAGGGCGATCAGCTCGTGGATCATGGTCAGGAGTCTGGGGGGCTGCAGGATCACGGTGCGGCACTTCGATGGGGCAGGTGCGAATAGCATACACCGGATCGCAGCCGCCGGGGGTCGGGCTGAAGCCCGACGGGCGCCATGGCTCCCCTTGTAGGAGCGGGCTCTGCCCGCGAATGCCAGGCAGGACCCTATCCGGTTCGCGGCCAAGGCCGCTCCTACAAGGGGAAATGGGCTCTGCCCCCATTTTGGAAGGAGTTTCATGACACAACCCAACTGGCGCGACCCGGACGACTACGCCTTCGCCGCGGACCTGAGCCGCGAGCAATGGGCCTGGGAATTCCTGCGCCGTAACCCGGGCTACCGGCGCGAGTGGGCGGCGTTCCGGGATACCTGGCAGGCCCTGGAGGCGGCCTACGGCCGGCCGCCGGAGCGCGACTTCCAGGCCTGGCAGCGCGATCCCCGCGCCTATGTGACCGTGGGCCGGGACGAGGGCGCCGGCGACTGCCGGGTGGACGAGGACCGGGTACTGATCGAGTGCGCCCTCGGCGCGCGCTGGGGCTTCTACAAGTTTCCCCTTGATCCGGATTGCGACGCCCCCGTCATCGGCGAGCAGCTGAGCTGGCGCGAGGTGCCGCAGGGGGTGCGGCGGCTGACGCCGGAGGACAGCGCCTATCTGGGCGGTGCCCCGGCCCGCGTGGGCCTGGGCTTCGACCTCGATCTGCCCCTGCGCGAGCAGCTGGAGCGGGCCAAGCGCTATCTCCTGGCCACCCAGCGCGGCCGGGTGCGCGACGGGACCGTGCGCATGCGCACGGTGGCGGCCCTGTGGCCCGACTGGCTGCGCTACCTGCGCTGCCTGGATGGCCTGGCGGCCGCGGCCCCGGAGGAGGAGCTGGCGCGGGTGCTGGAGCGGGCCCCGCAGGCGCTGGCGGCGGATTGCCGCGCGGCCCTGCGCCTGCGTGATGGCGGTTACCGGGAACTCCTGCTGCTGCCCGGGGGGGATTCGTCGGGCTGAAGCCCGACCTACAGGGTGGCAGGGTTCTCCGCGCGGTTTCCGTAGGTCGGGCTTCAGCCCGACAATGCCTGAATACCACAGGCCCTGCAGGTCGGGCTTCAGCCCGACAGGCCGCCGCATGGGCTGGCACGACCAGGACCACCGCGCGCCTTGACCCGGGTCTTTGGCGCCAAACGGCCCGCCCTGTACAATGACCCGCCTGCATCCCAGCCGTATTGCCCGGAGACCCCCATGACCGACCCGAAGTTGAACCGCTACAGCGCCCGCATCACCCAGCCCAAGGCCCAGGGCGCCTCCCAGGCCATGCTCTACGGCACCGGCATGACCGAGGCCGACATGGACAAGGCGCAGGTGGGTATCGCCAGCGTCTGGTGGGAGGGCAACACCTGCAACATGCACTTGAACGACCTGGCCGCCGAGGTAAAGAAGGGTGTGGTGGGCGCGGACCTGGTGGGCATGCGCTTCAACACCATCGGCGTGTCCGACGGCATCTCCATGGGCACCGACGGCATGAGCTATTCGCTGCAGTCGCGCGAGATCATCGCCGACTCCATCGAGACGGTGATGGGCGCCCAGTGGTACGACGGCCTGATCGCCATCCCCGGCTGCGACAAGAACATGCCCGGCACCCTCATCGCCATGGGGCGGCTGAACCGGCCCTCCATCATGGTCTATGGCGGCACCATCAAGCCCGGCCACAGCCACGGCAAGACCCTGGACATCGTCTCCGCCTTCCAGAGCTATGGCGAGTTCATCGCCCACAAGATCACCGAAGAGCAGCGCGAGGACATCGTCAAGCATGCCTGCCCCGGCGCCGGCGCCTGCGGCGGCATGTACACCGCCAACACCATGGCCACCGCCATCGAGGCCCTGGGCATGAGCCTGCCCTACAGCTCCTCGGTGCCGGCGGTGGATCCCGGCAAGATCGCCGAGTGCCATGCCGCGGGCGTCGCCATGCGCCGCCTGCTGGAGCTGGATCTCAAGCCGCGCGACATCATGACCCGCGCCGCCTTCGAGAACGCCATGGTGATGGTCATCGCCACCGGCGGTTCCACCAACGCCGTGCTGCACCTGCTGGCCATGGCCCGTGCCGTGGACGTGGAGCTGACCCTGGACGACTTCCAGCTGGTGTCCGACCGCGTCCCCTTCCTTGCCGACCTGAAGCCGTCAGGCAAGTACGTGATGGAGGACCTGCACAAGGTGGGCGGTACGCCGGCGGTGATGAAGTACCTGATCCGGGAAGGCCTGATGGACGGCAGCTGCATGACCGTCACCGGCCGCACCCTGGCGGAGAACGTCGCCGACCTGCCCGACCTCACCCCGGGCCAGGACGTGTTCCACAGCCTGGACAACCCCATCAAGGAGACCGGCCACATCCGCATCCTGGAGGGCAACCTGGCGCCCGGCGGTTCAGTGGCCAAGATCACCGGCAAGGAAGGCCTGCAGTTTGCCGGTCCGGCGCGGGTGTACGACTGCGAGGAGGACATGCTCGCCGGCCTGGAGCGCAATGAGATCCACAAGGGCGACGTGGTGGTGATCCGCTACGAGGGCCCCAAGGGCGGACCGGGCATGCCCGAGATGCTCACCCCGACCTCGGCCATCATGGGTGCGGGCCTGGGCAAGGATGTCGCGCTGCTCACCGACGGCCGCTTCTCCGGCGGCTCCCACGGCTTCATCATCGGCCACATCGTGCCCGAGGCCCAGGAGGGCGGTCCCATCGCCCTGGTGCGCGACGGCGACCTCATCCGCATCGATGCCGTGCACAACAGCCTGTCGGTGGACGTCTCCGAGGAGGAGATGGCGGAGCGCCGCAAGGCCTGGGTGATGCCGCCCTACAAGGCCACCCGTGGCACCCTCTACAAGTTCATCAAGAACGTGAAGGACGCCTCCCACGGCTGCGTGACGGACGAGTGAGTCTGGCAGGTCGGGCTAAAGCCCGACCTACAAAATGCCCCATCGCTGGCTAGTGCTACCTGTAGGTCGGGCTTTAGCCCGACAGGATTGGTGGTGTTCAGGCCCTTGTCGGGCTGAAGCCCGACCTACAGCCCGACCTACAGCTCGCCCCAGCTGGACTTGCGCCGGAAGCGGATGCGCGGAATGATCAGGCCGATGATGATGCCGAGCACCACCACCCCGGCGCCCACCATGAACCAGTCCCGCGAGGTGCGGTCGCGCAGGCGGGCGTTCTCCTGCTGCAGGGTCTGGATCTCCCGCTCGACCCCGAGGATGCGGGTCTTCAGTTCCTTGTTCTCGGCATCGAGGGCCAGGGCGCTGGAGGCGGTGCGACGGATCTCTTCCAGCTCCTGGGTCAGCTGGCGGCTGGTCTGATCCAGTTTGCTGCGCTCCTGGCTCACCGCCTCCTTTTCCCCACGCAACTCGCGGATGGTGGCGTTCAGTTCCCGGTTCTCCTGCTCCAGGCGCGCCATGCGCTGCTCGGCCGCCGCGAGCCGGTCACGGGCGGCCCGTTCCGGCATGAGGAAACGGCTCAGCACCCAGCCTTCCACGCCGCTGGGCGCGCGCACCCGGCTCCAGCCCTCCGCCTGGTCCACTTCCAGGATCTCCAGGGGGGTGCCGCTGGGCAGCATGCGCAGGATGCGATGCTGGTTGGTGGCGCCGCTGCGCAGCTGGATCTCCAGCTGGTCGCTGACGTAGAGGGTCTGGGCCTGGGCGCCGACGGTCCAGAGGCACAGGCAGAGCAGGGCGAGCAGTTTTTTCATCATGGGTCCGGTGATTGGCTTGAGTCGGGAATGGCGTAGGGTATTGTATCGGAAGCGGGCGCCCTTGCGGTCCGTGCCGCATGATTGCGTGGATGGCGGGTTGGATCAAGTCGTTGCTGATCGGCGACAGGGCTTCGCCCGGGGAAACAGGAACAGAGCGGATGACATGGACCATCGAAAACGGCTGGCTGAAGGAGGCGCGCCACCAGCCTTCGCCCAACCAGGACGCACGGCCCGCGGGCATGGTGCCGGAGCTCATCATCGTGCATGGCATCAGCCTGCCGCCGGGTGAGTTCGGTGGCCCCTGGATCGACGACCTGTTCCTCAATCGCCTCGACCCGGAGGCCCATCCGTACTTCGCCACCCTGGAGGGCCTGCGCGTCTCCAGCCATGTGCTGATTCGTCGCGACGGCGAGCTGGTGCAGTACGTGCCCTTTCACGCGCGCGCCTGGCATGCGGGGGCGTCCTGCCACGCGGGCCGCGAGGCCTGCAACGATTTTTCCATCGGCATCGAGCTGGAAGGTACCGACGAGACCCCCTATACCGATCGCCAGTACCGGCGGCTGGCGGCCCTGATCCAGCTGTTGCGGCAGACCTATCCCTCCCTGCTCGCGGACGCCATCGCCGGCCACGCCGATGTAGCGCCGGGGCGCAAGACCGACCCGGGTCCCGCCTTCGAATGGCCGCGCCTGGCGCTCCTGCTGGAAGAGGACGCCTCCAAGGGCTGGGCCTGACCCAAAAACCGGGGTCAGAGACCAATTAACGCTAATATTAGAAAAAATTGGTCTCTGACCCCGGTTTTTGGTAGCGTGGCGGGCACCTTTCCTGTGCGCGGCCTTTGCCCATGACCCTGATCGCCATCCTGATCGGCATCGCCATCGACCGTTTCAGCCAGTCCCTGCCTGCCCTGCGCCACTACCGCTTCTTCCATGCCTATGTGGACTGGATGCGGGCACGGCTGCAGGAGGCCCCCTGGAACGGTGGCCCGGGCCTGCTCGTCCTGCTGCTGCCGCCCCTGCTGCTGGTGGCCCTGTTGCAGAGCCTGCTCAGCGGCGGGTTGTGGAGCCTGTTCGGCCTGCTGTTCGGCATCGCCGTGCTGGTGTTCACCCTGGGGCCGCGGGACCTGCCCCAGGACGTGGACGACTACTGCGCCGTGCACGGTGACGAGGAAGACGAGGCGCGCCGGGCCGTCGCCCGGGAATTCGCGCCGGAGCTCACGGAGGACGCGGATACCCGTCGCTGCGACGAGGCGGTGCTGCACGGGATCCTGGTCGGGGCCCATGACCGCTGGTTCGCGGTGATCTTCTGGTTTGCCCTGCTCGGGCCCCTGGGGGCGGTGCTGTTCCGTGCCGTGGAGCAACTGGCGCGCCGGCCGGAGGCCGGTGAATTCGGGGGCATGGTGCAGCAGCTCTACGGGGTGCTGGGCTGGCTGCCGGCGCGGCTGATGGTGGTGGCCTACGCCCTGTCCGGCCATTTCGAGCAGGCCGTGCAGGCCTGGCGCGGGGTGCCCTCCGGCATGGCCTCCATCGCCGCGCAATCGCAGGCGGTGTTGCTGGCGGCCGGCGAGGGCGCCCTGTGCGCGCAGCGGGAGGAATGCCTGGAGACGGAGCCCGTCAGCCTGTTGCGCGCCGCCATGGGGCTGGTGTGGCGCAGCCTGCTGATCTGGCTGGCGGTGATCGCGGTGATGATCCTGGCCGGCTGGCTGTCCTGAATCTTTGTCGGACTGAAGTCCGACCTACAAGTCCGACCTACCCTGTACCCTCGGCAGATGACGCCGCTGCAGCCCGGGTTTCAGCCCGACGCCCGGTTGCGCCACCCGTACCCACCCACCACCAGCACCAGTACCGCCGTGATCACCAGGGTGGTGATCACCAGGGACTGCCGGTGGGACGGTTGGACGGGTGGCGGCCGGCTGCGGGTTTCCAGCACCCAGTCGGTGTCGGGGATGGGTTCCAGGTGCTCGAGGCTGCGATCGCCGGGGGCGAGCCGGCCGGCCTGCGACAGCAACCGGCCCTGGCCGTCGCGGATGCGCTGGATCTGCTCTTCGCGGGTGAGGGAGGCCAGGGTGAGGTGCAGGATGTCCAGCGAGAAGCTGGCGAACAGGGTGCCGATGATCTCACCGTCGTAGTCGGTGATCGGCGCCACCAGGTCGAAATGCGCCAGGGCCGGGTTGTCCAGGTGCACCGGTGGCCGGCCCACGGCCAGCCCCGCCTCCAGGCGGTGCAGGTCGCTCTGGCAGGCCGGCAGTACGCGCTGCAGCAGGGCATTGCCCAGCACCTCGACGCCGGGGCGGAACAGCGCCAGTCCCACCGCATTGGGCAGCTGTTCCACCATGTCCCGTGACCAGGCCGTGGTCTCGTCGTCATCACCCACGTAGATCAGGTTGCGCACCTGGATGCGCCGTGCCAGCTGATCCACCATGTCCTGGTAGAAGGCCTTCTGATTGGACAGCAGGTTGGCATTGGCCTGTTGCTGCATGCCCAGCGCCTCGCGTGCCATGGCCAGTCCCGACTGGTGGACCATGGCCAGCATGCCACCGGCGCTGACCAACACCAGCAGGATCACGATCACGGCCAGGTGAAGGGTGCTGTTGCGAGTGCGGAACTGGGGCGCGCTGGGTCGGGGCAAGTCGGGCTCCGGGAGTTTCGGCCAGTATATCCTTGCCGCGGACCGGTACAATGGCACGATGCCCATGCTCCGCGATTTCCGGCTCCCCGCTGCGCTCCTCGGCCTGCTGCTCGCCAGTGGGCTGGCCCCGGCTGCCCCGACGATCGTCGTGCGGGACGACGCCGGCCGCGAGGTGCGGCTGGCGGCCCCGGCCCGCCGTATCGGCAGCCTGGCCCCCCATCTCGCCGAACTGGCCCATGCCGCCGGTGCCGGACCGGCCCTGGTGGGGGTTTCCGCCCACAGCGACTACCCGCCGGAGGTCCGCGACCTGCCGCAGGTGGGGGGTGGCCAGGGGCTGGACCTGGAGCGCATCCTGGCCCTGCGCCCGGACCTGGTGCTGGCCTGGCACAGCGGCAATCCCGCCGGCGCCCTCCAGCGCCTGGAGGCCCTGGGGCTGACCCTGTACCGCTCCGAGCCCGCCGACCTGGCTGCCATCGCCACCAGTCTGGAACAGATCGGCGCGCTGGCGGGCACCGGGGACGCGGCACGCCGTTCGGCGCAGGCCTTCCGCGACCGGTTGGCGGGCCTGCACGCCCGCTACGACGGGCGCCGGCCGGTGTCCCTGTTCTACCAGCTCTGGCACCGGCCACTGATGACCATTGGCGGCGGGCATTGGCTCAACGACGCCCTGCGCACCTGCGGGGGGGTGAATGTGTTCGCCGGAGAGTCGCGCCAGGTGCTGGCCCTGGACCTGGAGGCGGTGCTGGCGCGCGACCCCGAGGCCCTGGTGCTGGCCGGGAGCGCGGGGGAGGATCCCGGCGCGGCACTGGCGCCCTGGCGTGCCTGGTCCAGCCTCGAGGCGGTGGCGCGGGGGAGGCTCTACTGGCTGGAGACGGAGCGCCTGCACCGGCCCACGCCGCGGCTGCTGGAGGACCTGGAGGTGCTGTGCGAGCAGATCGACGCCGCGCGCCGGCTACGGTGAGCGGAGTCGGCTCCGCTCCTGCATTGATTCACTGCCGGTTCCAACCCCGCACCAGGCCCCTGTAGGAGCGGCCTCTGGCCGCGAAAGGGTTCTCGCCACGGTGTGTTCGCGGCCAGAGGCCGCTCCTACAGGGGGCGAGAACGCATGCAAACACTACTTGCGCTCGTGGCGCCAGAGCACATCGGGTACGCCGGCCGCCTGGTTCAGGTGGCGCGCCATGACGAACAGCAGGTCCGCAAGGCGGTTGAGATAGCGGACGGCCACGGGGTTCACTTCCTCTTCCCGCAGCAGGCTGACCAGGCGGCGTTCGGCGCGCCGGCACACGGCGCGTGCCAGGTGGCAGGTCGCGGCCGCGGCGGTGCCGCCGGGCAGGATGAATTCCTTCAGAGGCGGCAACGCGGCATTGAACCCGTCGAGGATCTGCTCCAGTTCTGTGACCGAGGCCTCCTCCAGCATGACATGACCCGGAATGGACAGCTCGCCCCCCAGGTCGAAGAGCCGGTGCTGCACCTCCACCAGGCAGGCGCGCACCGGTTCCGGCAGTTCATGGGTCAACAGCAGTCCGAGGACGCTGTTGAGTTCATCCACCGTGCCGAAGGCCTCCACCCGCCCATGGTCCTTGGGTACCCGCGTGCCGTCGCCCAGGCCGGTGTCGCCCTGGTCGCCGGTGCGGGTGTAGATCTTCGAAAGTCGGTTACCCATGGCCGTGCCTCACAGGTCGATCAGGCGGTATTGCACCGGCAGTATCAGCTCGAAGGCTTCGCCCTGCAGCCAGGCGATGGCCTGCGGCAGGCGCGCCACCCGTTGCAGGCCCTGGCTGGCGGCGCGATCCAGCAGCGGGTAGCCGGAGCTCTCCAGTACCCGCAGGCGACTGATGTCGCCGTTGGCCTCCAGGCGCAGCTGCATCAGCACCACCCCTTCCCAGCCGCGGGCCCGTGCCAGGGGAGGATAGCGCAGCTGTTCCGCCAACCGTTCCAGCAGCTGGGCCTGCAGGCGCTCGGCGATGTGCGTCTCCGCGGCCCGGCGCGGTGCCTGGGCGGCCGCCGCGGGCCGGCTGTCCGGCGGCCGGGCCGCGGGCGGGGAGGGTTCCCTGGCGTCTGTTTGTCGGGCTGAAGCCCGACCTACAGGAGGCATCTCCGTCAGCGCCATGGTGTCCGTGGTGCGGGCCTCAGCCCGACGGGGTTGTGGTTCGGCGGGAGCAGGTGCCTGGGGTGAATCCCGACCTGCAGGGGTCGGGGTGGCGGTAATCTTTGTAGGTTGGGCTTCAGCCCGACGGGGTTGTGGTTCGGCCGGGGCGGGTGGTCGGGTCGCAACCCGACCTGCAGGGGGCGGGGTGGTGGCGTCGCTTGCAGGCCGGGCTGTCGCCCGACTCGCCTGCGTCTCACCACCGTCCAGGATCTCCAGGGCCAGATGCCGCGCCTGCGTCGGCATCTGGGGCGCGGGCGGGACGGCCAGCCAGGCGGCGGCCACCAGCAGGTGCAGCGCCAGGGAGGCGCCGAGCCAGGATGCCAGTGGCCGCTTGCCGCCCATGCTCAGAAGGCCCGCGCCAGGCTCAGGCTGAAGCTGCGTTCCGGCAGCGGGTAGGCGTTGTAGACCCCGGGGCTGAAGGTGCTGCGCACGCCGTAATCATAGACCTCGCGATCGAACAGGTTGTGCACGGCCAGGGCCGCGCTCCAGTCGCGGTGCTCGTGGCTCAGCTTGAGGTCCACGAGGGTGTAGGCCGGGATCTTGCGGCCGAAGTCGTTGGCCTGATCGTTGTCGAAGTACTTCTCGCCCTCGTAGCGCACGGTGGCCGCGAGCCGGGTGGCGGGCCGCAGGGTCCAGATGCCCGCCAGGCTGGCGGAATGACGCGGTACCAGGGGCAGTTCGTTGCCGTCGTAGGGACCGTCGCGGAAGCGGGCCCGGGTGTAGGCATAGTTGCCGCGCAGGCGGAAGTCCGGGCTGAAGGCATGCTCCGCCACCAGTTCCAGGCCGTGGCGGCGGGTGGGGTCGAGGTTGATGTTGTCGAAGCTGGCGACATCGAAGTGGATCTCGTTCTTCAGCTCCAGGTAGTACAGCGTGAGGGTGGCGCGGGTCGCGCCCCGGTCGTAGTCCAGGCCCAGGTCGATGCCGTGGCTGGTCTGCGGCTCCAGGGGTGAGAACTGGCGCGCCGAGGTGAAGGTGCCGAAATCGAACTTGGTTTCGAACAGTTCATCCACGGTGGCGAGGCGCACGCCGCGGCTGGCCTTGGCGAACAGGGCGAGGTCGTCGCGCCAGGGCTGGCGCACTCCCAGTTCCAGCATGTGCACGCGGTCGCTGCGGTCGAAGTCCGGCGCCACCGTGTCGCCCCAGCTGCCCGGTGCGGCGTCATCGACCCGGTCGCGGCCGTTGAAACGGATCCACTGCAGGCGGGCGCCGAAATCCACCCGGGTGGCGCTGCCCAGGGTCAGGTGGTTCTGGCTGTAGAGGGCGGCGGTCTTCTGGGTGATGTCCACCACGCCGAAGGGGGTGGCGCTGGTGGCCGGGCTGAGGGACTGCCCGGCGCGGTAGTCCGAGTGGTAGTAATCCAGTCCGAAGGTGCTGTGCACGGCGCCGAGGCGGGTGTTCAGTCGCGGCGTGAGGGACCAGGTGTCGAGATCGGCCTCCAGGTAATCGCTGAAACCGCCGCCGTAGTCGAAGAAGGATTCCTGGTGCTTGCTGCGCCAGCCCAGGTCGACGATCCCCTCGCTGCCGTCGGCGGCGATGCGGCTCACGCCCAGGGTCAGGTGGCGCCCGTCACGGTTGGCGTAGTTATTCGGTTCGCTGGTGCCGCGACGATCGCTGGCCAGCTCGTCGATGCCCTGGTCGGGGTCGACCCGGCGCGGGCCGGGCAGGCCCAGCTCCAGGTCATCGACCCCGGCCTTGGCATACCACTGGTAATCGTCGCCGCTGACGCGCAGGTCGGCCTGGGCGTTGCGCTGCTGCAGGGCGTTGTTGGCGCGATAGCCGTCGCTGTTCACGGCCTGGGCGGACAGGCGCAGGCTGGCGGGACCGGCGCCGGCGAGGTAGTCGGCGTTGATCTCGCGGCTGGCGTGGCTGCCCAGCTTCACCTCCACCTGGCCCTCGGGCTCGAGGGCCAGGGCCTCGCGGGTGACGATGTTGATGGCGCCACCCACGGCGCCGTCGCCGTACAGCACGGCACCGCCGTTGCGCAGGATCTCGATGCGTTCGATCTGTCGCAGCGGGATGGCGCTGAAATCCACCGCGCCCTGGTCGACGTCGTTGAGGCGGCGGCCGTCGAGCAGGATGAGGGTGTTTTCCGCCGAGGCGGCCCCGAAGCCGCGCACGTCCAGCTTGCTGTTGGCGGCCTGGTTGCCGAACAGGCTGCGGCTGAACACCCCGGCCTCCAGGGCCAGCAGGTCGGGCAGGGTCCTGGCGGGGCTGCTGGCGATGGTGTCGCGGTCGATGATCGTGATGTGGCCCGGGGTGCCGTCCGTGGACAGGTCCAGGCGCGTGGCGGTGACGACGACTCCCGGCGTGGCGGCCGCGGCCAGGCTGCCGTGCGCGCACAGCAGCACGCCGAGGGTAAGGCTGAGGGATTGGTTCTTTGACATGAGGTTCTTCCGTAGGCGCACACCCGCGCGCATGACGACATGCCGGACCGGAAGGGGTGGGGAGTGGGAGGGAGACACACTCGCCCGCATCGCCCGCCGCGATCTGGCTCGGATGGCTTGCAGGCCGGTCTCCGGGCTCGCGAGTGAAAGCTCCCTTTCCAGCGTATCGCCTTCCCATGGTCGCCCACAGTGGCTTTATGGATACGCCTTTACTCGCTTACCGTTGCGGGGGCAGCGCCGGGATTGCCAGCCTGGATGATGCTGGCGCACCGGCTTCCCGTTTCACCCCGGGGACGGAAGGTCCGCGGGGCACCTGAAGCTGGCCGGGACTGTACGTTTGGGTACCCAGGCTGTCAAGTCGGTGGCTTGCGCTTGAAAAAGTCATACGTATGTATTATTTTTTATCCTGTGATCCACAGGGCGAGGGGGGCGGTCATGAAAAAGGTGCTGGTGACGGGAGCAAGCGGATTCGCGGGCAGCCATGTCCTGATGACGCTGGCGGCGCATGCGGCAGAGGACGGTATCCTGCCCATCGCGGCCTGCCGGGACACGGCCAGGCTGCCGGCGGCCTACGCGGGTGAGGTGAGGTGTGGAGACCTGCGGGATGCGGGTTACCTCGCCTCCCTGCTCGAGGGTGTCGACAGGGTGGTGCACGCCGCATCCTGGTCTTCCCTGTGGGGGAACGCACAGGAGTCACGGCAACGCTTTCTGGCGCCCAGCCTGGCCCTGCTGGAGGCCTGCGTGGCCCGGGGCATCGAGCGGTTCCTGTTCGTCAGTACCACCAGTGCGCCCGGTCCCAGGGCGCTGGGTGACCCACTGGCACCGGGGCTGAAGCCGGAATTCTGGCCGCATCTCGCGAATGTCAGTCGTATTGAGGAGGCCATGCGCGAAGCCGCGGGCAGCGGCATGTGCTGTGTGAACCTGCGCTGCGGCCTGTTTGCCGGTGAACGCTATGGGCTGGGCCTGCTGCCGATCCTGCTGCCGCGCCTCGGGACCCACCTGGTGCCCTGGGTGGCGGGTGGACGCACCGGCATGCCGATCCTCGATGGCAGTGATATTGGCGCGGCCTTTCGCCGTGCCGTGCTCGCCGAGGGGCTTTCGGGGTATGAGAGTTTCAATGTCGTGGGTCCGGAGATCCCGACGGTACGAATGGTGATCGATTTCCTCCATACGGAATTCGGCTGTCCGCGGCCGCACTTCAGCGTGCCTTTCCCGGTCGGATATGCCTTTGCCTGGTTGATGGAGAAACTCGACCCCCTGGTGCCCTGGGAGCCTCTGGTGGTGCGATCCATCATTCATCTTCTCGAGGAAACCCATGCCGGCAATGCCGCCGCGACGGACCGCCTGGGGTACCGGCCACGGGTGGATTGGCGTACGGCCATTCGCAAGCAGATGGCGGAAATGCGGTGGCGGCAGAGCCGGCCGATGCCCATGGCCATGCCGACTCCCTGATGTGCGGCGGGATCCGCCATACCGCTGGTCTCCGCCGCCCGGTACAATGCGCCATCGGTGTACCGGAATGGCGACATGGCGCTCAAACGCAAAGGCCAGGAACTCAGGCTACAGATCATCGAGGCGGCCAACCGGCTGTTTTACCGGCATGGATTCAACCAGACCTCGTTCAGCGACATCGCCGAAGCGGCTGGTATCCCACGCGGGAATTTCTACTACTACTTCAAATCCAAGGACGAGATCCTGGAGGCGGTGGTGGATTACCGGCTGGCGGGCATTCGTGCCATGCTGGCGGAGTGGGATGCGACCATCCCTGAGCCACGGGATCGCCTCAAGCGGTATGCCCGGGTCCTGCTGAACGAGGAGCGGGATATCCTGCGCTACGGCTGCCCTATGGGCTCGCTCAGTGTGGAGCTGAGCAAGACACAGCTGGTGCTGCAGTCCCGTGCGCGGGAAATGTTCGAAGTGTTTTTCGAGTGGCTGAAGGCCCAGTTCCTGGCCTTGGGCTGCGGGCGGGCCGCGCGGGAACACGCGCTGCATCTGCTGGCGGTGAGTCAGGGCGTCAGCCTGCTGGCGAATGCCTTCGAGGATGGTGCGTTCCTGCGCCGGGAGGCCAACCGACTCATGCGCTGGATCGACGAGGTATAGCTTTCAACGGACAGGCAAACCATGACCGATACAACTGATTTCCGCACCGCTTTTCGCGGCACCTTCTCCGGCGTGCTGCGCTGGCCACAGCTCGACGCCCTGTGGGACGTCCTGCGCGGCGTGGCCGGGGACGGCTGGTACATCTATGCCGTGGGCGAGCCGCCGCCGGAGCGCGTGGCGACGGCGGAGGAATTCAGGCGCTTCATCGACGAGGTGGACGTGCTGCTGCGCCGCGAGCATGAAGAGGACTACTGCGGCATCGTCTACACCGACAGTTTCGATACCCCCGCCTTCGTGAAGATCTTCGACCCCAACAACCTCGGCGTGTCCTGTGGCTACAGCGACAACCCCCCGCTGCCGGGCTGGATCCTGTCGCGTATCCCGCCGCTGGACCTGCAGGCCGGCATGCTGCCCGGCAACCGCAAGCGCTGGTGGCAGCGGCTGTTCGCCTAGGCCGGGATCCACACGGGGTGGGCCCGGCCCTCGAGTTGCTGCATCGGGTGGCCGTAGAGGCGGCCCAGGTGTTCCGTGGTGAGCCATGCCCCGGCCGGGCCGGCGCCATGCCGCCCGTCCCCGAACAGGAGCAGGGCATGGTCGCAGAAACGCGCGGCCAGGTTCACGTCGTGCAGCACCATGACCAGGGCCTTGTCACCGGCGCGCGCCAGGCCCGCCAGCCGTTGCAGCACCTCGATCTGGTGGTGCAGGTCGAGATGGTTGGTGGGCTCGTCCAGCAGTAGAAATTCCGGGTCCTGGGTCAGCAGGGTGGCGATGCCCAGGCGGCGCCGCTCGCCGCCGGACAGGGTGCCCACCTCCCGCTGCGCCAGTTCCTCCAGGCCCACCTGCCGCAGGGCCGCTTGCGCGCGGGCGATGTCCGCGGCGCTCTCCCAGGCCCAGGGCGACAGGTGGGGGTGGCGGCCGCACAGGGCCGTTTCCAGTACCGTGGCCGGGAACACATCCTCGTGATCCTGGCCCAGCAGGCCGAGCCGCCGGGCCACCTGGCGGCGGGGCAGGTGCTGGATGTCCTCCCCTTCCAGCAATACCTGCCCCTCCTCCACCGGGCGCAGACCCGCCAGGCTGTGCAGCAGGGTGGTCTTACCGCTGCCGTTGCGCCCCAGGATGCACCAGCACTGGCCTGGCCGGATCTCCAGGTCGAGGTCGCGCAGCAGCCAGCGGCTGCCGATGCGCAGGGACAGCCGGCGGGTGGCCAGGGTGTGCGCGTTCATGTCCGGCTGCTGCCCCGCTGCAGGAGATAGAGGAACAGGGGCACGCCGACGAGGGCGGTCAGCACGCCCACCGGCAGCTGTTGCGGGGCGAACAGGCTGCGCGACAGGGTGTCGGCCAGGGTCAGCAGGGTCCCGCCCAGCAGGAGGGAGGCGGGGATCAGCAGGCGGTGATCACGCGCGCCCAGCAGGCGCACCAGGTGCGGGGTGACCAGACCGATGAAGCCGACGCTGCCGGCCAGGGTGACGGCGCTGGCCGCCAGCAGCGAGGCCAGCAGGTAGAGGGTATAGCGCAGGCGGCGCACCTCGACCCCCAGGGCGGCGGCCTGCCGCTCGCCGCCGGCCAGCAGGTTCAGGGGGCGCGCCAGGGCCAGGCTGGTCAGCAGGCCGAACAGCAGGATGGCCCCGCTCCAGGCCGTGGGGCGCGCCTGGCTCAGGTCCCCCATGAGCCAGTAGAGCATGCCGCGCAGGGTGCCGTCGGGGCTCAGGCTCAGCAGCAGGCCGATCAAGGCCCCCCAGCCGGCGGCCACCACCACGCCGGTGAGCAGCAGCCGCGCCGGGGTCCAACTGCCGCGGCCGTGGGCCAGGGCGAACACCAGCAGCATGGTGCCGAAAGCGCCGCCGAAGGCCGCCCCCTGGAACCAGAGGCCGCCCAGGCCCAGCAGCATGGCGCTCAGGGCGCCCGTGGCGGCACCGCCGGAGATGCCCAGTACATAGGGGTCGGCCAGGGGGTTGCGCAGCAGCACCTGCATCAGCACCCCCGCCAGGGCCAGCAGGCCGCCGGTGAGGAAGGCGGCCAGCAGGCGTGGCAGGCGCAACTCCCAGAGCACCTGTGCCGCCAGCGCATCCCGCCCCAGGAGCCCCGCCCACAGCCTGGGCCCGTCCAGGTCCAGGCTGCCACTGGCCAGGCCGTGCAGCAGGGCGGCCAGCGCCAGCAGGCACAACAGGGGCAGGAGGGCTTTTTTCATCGGGTCATCACCGCAAAGGCGCAAAAGACGCAAAGATATTCCCCCAATCATTGCAAAACCTTGGCTGCAGGAGCGGCCTCAAGGTAAGACCGCGTAGCGGTCGAGAGAGTGCCCTGGGGCATGGCCGCGAAAATTCGCGGGCAGAGCCCGCTCCTACATGATGTGTGCCGGATCGCATCAACGGGGAATTCCAGTCACCGCACCTGAACAGGGCGCCCGGCTGCCAATACACGGCGCGTGGGTCATACAACGTGTGTTTGTGCAATTGACGGGCTCATTGGGCAAGGTGTTCCTTTGCGGTGCCGCCGGGGTTTCGTGTTCATCATTCCCGCAGGCTGATGACCGGCCAGCCGTGGCGCTGGGCATGGGCGCGCAGGGCATCGTCGGGATCCACGGCCACGGGATGGGTGACCTGCTGCAGCAGCGGCAGGTCGTTGTGGGAATCGCTGTAGAACCAGCTTTCCACCAGGTCTTGGCCGCGCTCCGCCAGCCAGGCGCGCAGGCGCACGACCTTGCCCTCCTGGAAGCAGGGGGTGCCTGCCACGGCGCCGGTGTAGCGGCCGTCGCGCATCTCCGGTTCGGTGGCCAGCAGGTGTTCGACCCCCAGCAGCTCGGCAATGGGGCCGGTGATGAAGCGGTTGGTGGCGGTGATGATCACCAGTTCATGGCCACGGCCGCGATGCTCGTCCAGCAGGGCGCGTGCCCGTGGCTGGAGGATGGGGAGGATGTGCTCGCGCAGGTACTGGTCCCGCCAGTGCTCCAGCTGGGCCGGCGCGTGGTCCGCCAGGGGCTTGAGCTGGAAGCGCAGGAATTCCTGGATGTCGAGGGTGCCGGCCTTGTACTGGTCGTAGTATTCCTGGTTGCGGGCCATGTACCACTCACCGTCGACGATGCCGTGCTCGGACAGGAACAGGCCCCACAGGTAGTCGCTGTCGCCGTTCAGCAGGGTGTTGTCCAGGTCGAACAGGGCAAGGCTCACGGGGGTTCTCCAGGGTATCGGCAAGCCGCACAGGATAGGGTGATTCGGGGATGGTGACAAATACGCGGGTTCGCGGGCAGAGGCTGCTGTAGCGTGTCCGGCCATCGGTGGGCATTCGCGGCCAGAGGCCGCTCCTACAGTGCACCGGACCCTCTTGTAGGAGCGGGCTTCGCCCGCGAACCTGCGATCGACCGGGCATTCGCGGGCAGAGTCCGCTCCTACAGGGGCACGGGGTGTAGGAGCGGGCTCTGCCCGCGAGCTGACCGAACCCTGTCCCGTTCACACCCCTCGCATTTGCCCTGATTCCCGCCCTGTGCAACAATGGGGCCATTATCCGAAAGTCCGGCCCAGGTTAACCTAAGTGATTGATGCAGATGGATATCGCCCCAATGTTGGCATCATCCTGACCAATCAGGAGGGGCAGCTGTTGTGGGCGCGTCGCATTCACCAGAATGCCTGGCAGTTTCCCCAGGGGGGCATCCAGCTCCGCGAGAGCCCGGAGCAGGCCATGTACCGCGAGCTGCGCGAGGAGGTGGGCCTGTGCCCGCAGCACGTGGAGGTGCTGGGCGCCACACGCGGCTGGCTGCGCTACCAGTTGCCGGACCGCTTCATCCGTCGCCACCACAAGCCCGTGTGCATCGGCCAGAAGCAGGTGTGGTTCATGCTGCGGCTGCTCGGCGAGGAACAGGATGTGTGCCTCGACAGTTGCGACAAGCCGGAGTTCGACCACTGGCGCTGGGTGGAATACTGGCAGCCCCTGCGCGAGGTGGTGTCCTTCAAGCGCGAGGTCTACAAGCGCGCTCTGAAGGAACTGGCACCGCTGGTGTTCCCCGAAGGAGTCCCGGCCCCGCCGCAGCGTCGCGCCAGCCGCTGATTTCACTGGCGAATGCCAGGGGGCTGCAGTTGCCCGGACAAAAAACTGCATTGGCCACGGAATCACACGGAACTACACGGAAGAACATACCTGAAAGACAGGAGATCGGGTGTCGCGCTTCTGCCCGGTTCCTGCCCGAACCGAATCTCAAGATCTTTTCCGTGTGATTCCGTGTGTTTCCGTGGCTGAAGTTCGCGTTTGTAACACACACCACTGTTTTCGTACTTCCATCCCCAGGGATTGCTCCACATGCTGGATACGCTGCGCCGTATCATTCTGAAGGTGAACGCGGCGCCCAACCTGCAGGAGGCGCTGCGTGTCATCGTCACCCAGATCAAGGCGGCCATGGGCGTGGATGTCTGCTCCGTCTACCTCGCCGATCCCGAACGCGAACAGTACGTGCTCATGGCCACCGAGGGTTATCGCCAGGCGGCCGTGCGTCGTGTCACCCTGGCCTACGGCAAGGGCCTGGTGAGCCTGGTGGCGGAGCGCGAGGAGCCCATGAACCTGGAGGATGCCGCCAGCCACCCTCGCTACGCCCTGGCCCTGGAGACCGGCGAGGATGTCTACCGTGGCTTCCTCGGGGTGCCCATCATCCAGCACCGCCGGGTGCTCGGCGTGCTGGTCATCCGCAAGCGCGAGGCCTGCAAGTTCTCCGACGACGACGAGACCTTCCTGGTCACCCTGGCGGCGCAGCTGTCCGGCGCCATCAGTCACGCCGATGCCAGCGGCGAGATCAACGAGCTGCTGCAGGACCGCGGCAGCGAGCGCTACAACCTCCGGGGCCTGCCGGGCGCGCCCGGCGTGGCCCTGGGCCGCGCCCGGGTGCTCTATCCGCCGGCGGACCTGAAATCCATCCCCGATCGCGAGGTCCAGGACGTGGCGGCCGAGGTGGCCCGCTTCCGCGCCGCCGTGCAGGCGGTGCAGGAGGAGTTGCGCCGCCTGGCCGCCTCCCTGGCCTCCCAGCTGCCGCGCGAGGACCTGGCGCTGTTCGATGCCCTGGTGCTCATGCTGGGCAGCGAAAGCCTGGTCAACAACGCCGTGGAACGCATTCGTGCCGGCAACTGGGCCCAGGGGGCCCTGCGTGACACCATCATCGAGCACGTGGCCCTGTTCGAGAACGTGGACGACGCCTACATGCGCGAGCGCGCCAGTGACGTGCGTGACCTGGGCCAGCGCCTGCTGGCCCAGCTGCAGCCCCAGGGCCTGGAACCGGAGACGGCCTATCCGCGCACCATCCTGGTGGGCGAGGAGATCAGTGCCGGGCAGCTCGCCGAGTTGCCCTCCGGGGCCCTGGTGGGGGTGGTGTCGGCGCGTGGCTCCAGCACCTCCCACGTGGCCATCCTGGCGCGCGCCCTGGGCATCCCCGCCGTCATGGGGGTGGAGGACCTGCCGGTGGGGCGCCTGGAAGGTCAGGAACTGATCGCCGACGGTTACTGGGGGCGGGTGTTCGTGCGTCCCTCGGCCACGGTGCGCGAGGAGTTCCAGCGCCTGGAGGCGGAAGAGGCGGAGCTGACCGCGGACCTGCAGGCCCAGGCGGACCTGCCGGCCATCACCCCGGATGGGGTGCGCGTGCCGCTGCTGGCCAACACCGGTCTGCGCTCGGACATCGCGCCTTCCCTGCGCAGCGGCGCCGAGGGGGTGGGCCTGTACCGCACCGAGGTGCCCTTCATGATCCGCGACCGCTTCCCCGGCGAGGAGGAGCAGCGGCGCATCTACCGCCATGTGCTGGAGGCCTTTGCCCCCAAGCCGGTGATCCTGCGCACCCTGGACGTGGGGGGCGACAAGGCCCTGCCCTACTTCCCCATCCAGGAGGACAATCCCTTCCTGGGCTGGCGCGGTATCCGCATCTCCCTGGACCACCCGGAGATCTTCCTCGCCCAGCTGCGCGCCATCATGAAGGCCAGCGCCGGACTGGGGAACGCCCGGTTGCTGCTGCCCATGATCAGCGGCGTGGCGGAGGTGGACGTGGCCCTGGGCCTGATCCGGCGTGCCTTCCAGGAGGTGGTGGAGGAAGGCGCGGAACTCGACATGCCGCAGGTGGGGGTGATGATCGAGGTGCCCTCGGCGGTATACCAGGTGGAAGGCCTGGCGCGGCGGGTGGATTTCCTGTCCGTGGGCACCAATGACCTGACCCAGTACCTGCTGGCGGTGGACCGCAACAATGCCCGCGTGGCACCCCTGTTCGATACCCTGCATCCGGCGGTGATCGGTGCCCTGCGCCAGGTGGTGGCGGGCGCGCACCGCCATGGCAAGCCGGTCAGCGTGTGCGGCGAAATGGCCGGCGATCCGGCTGCGGCCCTGTTGCTGCTGGGCCTGGGCGTGGACAGCCTGAGCATGAGTGCCGCCAGCCTGCCGCGGGTGAAGTGGGTGATCCGCAGTTTCCACCAGGCCCATGCGCGGGCCCTGCTCGAGGAATTGTCGGGCTACGAGGATCCGGTGGCCATCCGCGCCCGTCTCAACGATGAGCTGGAGCAGGCCGGCCTGGGCGGGCTGGTGCGGCCGGGGAGGTAGGCATCCCAGCGGGGCCCGGTCGGTGTTCGCCCGGGGGACCGGGCTCCTACGGGGGGTGGGTTTCCTGTAGGAGCCCGCTCCGCGGGCGAATCTTGATGCACGGCACCGACCTGTCCGACCGCAGCCTGCAGGCCGGATACACCCCATGGTGGGTGGTGCAAGGCTCAGAACGGCTTGACGATGGCCAGGATCACCACGGCGATCAGGATCAGGGCCGGGAATTCATTGAACCAGCGATAGAACACGTGGCTGCGCCGGTTGGCGTCGTCGCGGAACACCTTCACCAGGTGGCCGCAGTAGAGGTGGTAGGCAATCAGCAGGGCCACCAGCACCAGCTTGGTCATCAGCCAGCCGGCGGTGCTGGGCCACCAGTAGGCCAGCCACAGCCAGGTGCCGAAGACGATGGTGACCACCGCGCCCATGGTCATGATGGCGTAGAGCTTGCGCTCCATGACCTTGAAGCGGGCGTTGCCGGCCTCGTCGTCGCAATCGGCATGGTAGACGAACAGCCGCGGCAGGTAGAACAGGCCGGCGAACCAGGTCACCATGAACATCACGTGTACCGCCTTGATCCACAGCACGGCGGGGGCCTAGGCGGGTTGCAGCATGGCGAGGATGTCGCGGCGCACCCGCTCCATGTCCAGTTCGCCGATCTTCTGCTTCACGATGCGCCCCGCGGGGGAGATCAGGAAGCTGGTGGGGGTGAGGCGTACATCGCCGAAGGCCCGCGCGGCCTCCTCCTGCAGGTCGAGCACGATGGGGTAGGGCACCTGGAAACGCTCCTGCACCGTCTTCACCTGGTTGGGCGGGTCGTAGGCCATGGCCACGCCGATGATCTCCAGGCCGCGCGGCGCGAGCTCGTGGTACAGCTCGATCAGGTGCGGCATCTCCTCCATGCAGCCACTGCAGGTGGTGGCCCAGAAGGTGACCAGCACCGGCCGGCCGCGCAGCCCGGCGAGCTGGATCTCCCGGCCCTCCAGGGTGGTGAAGCCCAGCTCGGGGGCCGGTTTCAGGCCGCTCGGGCTGAACCACAGGTAGGCCAGCAGGCCGAGCAGGGCCAGGGCAAAGATGCCTATGCCGATGTCTTTCGTCTTCATGCGTTTCCTAGACCTCGATGCCCCGGCCGGGTTCCCGCGCCGCGCGGCGATGACTTGGGCGCATGGTACCGCTACTATTGGTTCCTGTCTCCAGACGGGTTCAGCGGCAATCATTCTATTCGCCACGGAATCCACGGAAAACACGGAAATACATCTATGGGAAGCCCTGATTGCTCAGGAGTCAGTATTTATGGCTACAATCGAGTCCCGTCATTCCCGCGAAGGCGGGAATCCATGGCCTGTAAGCCACTGGATTCCCGCCTTCGCGGGAATGACGAAATACAATGTTGCAGCCAATATTCCTGACTGCTGTGTAATGCCCTGTCCGTGTTGTTCCGCGGATTCCGTGGCCAAGACAGGTTTTAACAGGAATTCAGCATGATCAAGGTCGGCGTGGTGGGTGGTACCGGGTACACCGGTGTGGAATTGTTGCGTTTGCTGGCGGGGCATCCGCAGGTGGAGCTGCGCGCGGTCACGTCCCGCGGCGAGGCGGGCACCCCGGTGGCGGAGATGTTCCCCAACCTGCGCGGCCGCCTGGACCTGGCCTTCACGGCGCCGGACCCGGCCACCCTGGGCGGTTGCGACCTGGTGTTCTTCGCCACGCCCAACGGCATCGCCATGGAGATGGTGCCGGCGCTGCTGGCGGATGGGGTGCGGGTCATCGACCTGGCGGCGGATTTCCGCCTGCGCGACCCGGGGGTCTGGGAGCAGTGGTACGGTATGCCCCATGCCTGTCCCGAACTGCTGGAGGAGGCGGTCTACGGACTGCCGGAGGTGAACCGGGCGGCGGTGGCCGGGGCGCGGGTCGTGGCCAACCCCGGCTGCTATCCCACCGCCGTGCAGCTTGGCTTCCTGCCCCTGCTGGAGCAGGGACTGGTGGCTACCGACCACCTGATCGCCGACGCCAAGTCCGGGGTCAGCGGGGCGGGCCGCAAGGCCAGCGTCGGTTCCCTGCTGTGCGAGGCCAGCGAGAGCTTTAAGGCCTATGCCGTGCCCGGCCACCGCCACCTGCCGGAGATCCGCCAGGGCCTGGAACGGGCCACGGGCCAGGCGGTGGGGCTCACCTTCGTGCCCCACCTCACGCCCATGATCCGCGGCATCCATGCCACCCTCTACGGCCGGCTGCTCGACACGGGCGCCGACCTGCAGGCCCTGTTCGAGGCGCGCTACGCCAGCGAACCCTTCGTAGACGTGCTGCCCGCCGGGGGGCATCCGGAGACCCGCAGCGTGAAGGGCGCCAACCACTGCCGCATCGCCGTGCACCGGCCCCAGGACGGGGACACGGTGGTGGTGCTGGCGGTGATCGACAACCTGGTCAAGGGCGCCGCCGGCCAGGCCGTGCAGAACATGAACATCATGTTCGGCTTCCCCGAAACCGCCGGGCTGGAGGGCATCGCCCTGCTGCCCTGATGTCAGTCCCGAACTGTGTCCCGTGACGCAGTTTCCCGACCCGAAGGTCCCTATCCTTGGAAACCGGTACGCAACGGATCCTGATGTATCGCCCCGGCCAGCTGTGGGCCGCGCTGGCCCTGGCCGTGCTGGTGCTGGCCGTTGTGGGCGCCTGGTCCTACCAGCTGGGCGTGCGGCAGGGGATCGCGGAGGCGGGCCTGCTGCGGGAGGAACGCCCGCGGCTGGAGGCGGAGATCGAAAATCTGCATCAGGAAAAGCGCCGCCTGGCCGATCAACTGGCTGTGCTGGAGCGGGCCAGCCAGATCGACCGCCAGGCCAGCCTGGAGGTGCGCCAGGGTCTCGGCGAACTCCAGGAGGAGATCGCCGGCCTGCGCGGAGAACTGGCCTTCTACCAGGGCATCATGTCCCCCGGCGACGTGGAGCCCGGGGTCCGGGTGCAGAAACTGCACTGGGAACCGGTTTCCACGCAGGGGGTGTTCCGCTATGACCTCACCCTGGTGCAGGTCAAGCGCAATGACCAGCCGGTACGCGGGGTCGTACATCTGAGCCTGGAGGGCGAGCTGGATGGACAGCCGGCGACCCTGGCCCTGGCCGAGTTGACCGAGCCCGCGGTGGAAAGCCTGGCGTTCCGCTTCCGGTATTTCCAGCACTTCGAGGGCGAGGTGCGGATCCCGCCGCGCTTCCGGCCCCGCACCGTGCACCTGCGGGTGGAGCCGGCGGGACGCGGGGCGCCGCCCCGGGTGGAACGCAGCTACGACTGGCCGGCGTGATGAGGTGGGTAATGCTCCCTGTAGGAGCGGCCTCTGGCCGCGAACCCGGTATCCACCGGGACGTTCGCGGCCAGAGGCCGCTCCTACAGGGGCAAGGACACATTCTTTAGGAGGGATACCATGTGGGGTAATGCCAAGAAGCACAAGTCTGCCCGGATCGATACCATCATCGGGCAGCACACGGTTCTGGAAGGCGACATTCATTTTACCGGCGGCCTGCACGTGGACGGCAAGGTCAAGGGCAACGTCATTGCCGACGCCGACAGCGACGCGGTGCTCACCCTGAGCGAGCAGGGCAGCATCGAGGGCGAGGTGCGGGTGCCCGACGTGATGCTCAATGGCACGGTGCGCGGTGACGTGCATGCCAGCGAGCGGGTCGAACTGGCCTCCCGGGCGCGGGTCACGGGTAACGTCTATTATCACCTGATCGAGATGGCCATGGGCGCCGAGGTCAACGGCAACCTGGTGCACCGGGGGCAGGAGGCGGCCCGGCCGGTGTTGAAGGAAGTGGCGCCCAAGGCGGCGCCGGAGCCCCGGGGCCGGCCGCTGGAGAATTCTTGACTATATTAGTCGGGAAAGTGATAATTGCCCTAACCGAGTTCCGGATTTCCCTAGTATCGGAGAGAGAATATGAGCGATAGCGCAGCGGCAACGATGGAAATGGAAACGCCCCTGGTCTTCACCGAGGCGGCGGCCACCAAGGTCAAGGGCCTGATCGAGGAAGAAGGCAATCCTGACCTGATGCTGCGGGTATTCATTACCGGCGGCGGCTGCTCCGGTTTCCAGTACGGCTTCACCTTTGACGAAACCATGAACGAGGGCGATACCGCGGTGGAGCAGTGCGGCGTCAAGCTGCTGGTCGACCCCATGAGTTTCCAGTACCTGAGCGGTGCGGAGATCGACTACAAGGAAGACCTGGAAGGTGCCCAGTTCGTCATCCGCAACCCCAATGCCACCACCACCTGCGGGTGTGGTTCCTCCTTCTCTGCCTGAGTTTCCAGGACAAGTGAACCGCAAAAGGCGCCTTCGGGCGCCTTTTTTGTCGGGCTGTCTCAGCCCGGGTAGATCCCCCCCAGCACGGCGGGCCCCGTGGCCCCCGTGACCGCCGGCAGGTTGCCGGGCCTGCCCTCCAGGGCCTGTTGCGCCAGCCAGGCGAAGGCCATGGCCTCGACATGGTCGGGATCCAGGCCCTGGGCGGCGGTGGATTCCACCCGGGCTCGCGGCAGCAGCGCCTGCAGACGCCCCAGCAGGTCCCCGTTGTGGGCGCCACCGCCACACACCAGCACCCGCTGGGTGTCCGGGGCCTGCCGCCGGATGGCGTCGGCCACGGTCTGCGCGCTGTACTGGGCCAGGGTGGCCTGCACGTCCACGGGCGCGGGCGCACGGCCCATGGTGGCCAGCTCACTGTCCAGCCAGGCCAGGGAGAATTCCTCGCGGCCGGTGCTCTTGGGCGCCGGCCGCGCCAGGTAGGTGTGTCCCAGCAGCCGCTCCAGCAGGGCCGGTAGCGGTCTGCCGCCGGCGGCCCAGGCACCGCCGGCGTCATAGTCCTGCCGGCAATGACGCTGGCACCAGGCGTCCAGCAGGACATTGGCCGGACCCGTATCGAAGCCGGTGACCTCGCGGGCGGGATCCCCGGGCAGCAGGGTGATGTTGGCGATGCCGCCGAGGTTCAGCACCACGCGCGTCTCGCCCGTGACGCGCAGGCAGGCCGCGTGGAAGGCGGGGACCAGGGGCGCGCCCTGGCCGCCGTGCGCCATGTCGCGACGACGGAAATCCGCCACGGTGCGGATGCCGGTGAGGGCGGCGATGCGGTTCGGGTCACCGATCTGCAGGCTGAAGGGATTGGGGCCGTTGGGGCGGTGGCGCACCGTCTGGCCATGGCTGCCGATGGCGCGCACCTGGGTGGCGGGCAGTCGCGCCTGCTCCAGCAGGTCCAGGGCGGCACGGGCGAACTGCACGCCCAGCTCGCTGTCGAGCCGGCCATAGTCATCCAGCGAACAGCCCTGGCGGTCCTCCGCCAGGTTCAGCAGCCGTTCACGCAGGGCACCCGTGTAGGGGTGGAAGTGGAAATGCACGCCACGGGGCGGCATGGCGCCGCCATCCAGCAGGGCGGCATCGATGCCGTCCATGCTGGTGCCGGAGATCAGGCCGATGTAGTAGTCCGCCATGGGGTGGTCTTGCGTGCCGTCCTCCCGCGGAGGCGCGGCATCATCACTCGGCGGTGGCCACGGCCAGCCGCGTGCGGGTCTCCAGCTGGGCCAGCAGGGTGCGGGCGGCGGCCATGAAGTCCTCTTTGTACTCGGCGCGGATCGGCGCTGCATCGGGCAGCTTCACGGTGAGCGGGTTGCGGTGCACGCCGTTCACCAGGAACTCGTAGTGCAGGTGCGGGCCGGTGGCCAGGCCGCTGCTGCCGATATAGCCGATCACCTGGCCCTGCTGCACCCGGCTGCCGTTGCGCAGGCCCTTGGCGTAGCGCGACATGTGGGCGTAGAGGGTGGAATACTGGCTGCCATGCTGCAGGACCACGGTGCGGCCATAGCCGCCCTTGTTCCCGATGTGCACCACCTTGCCGGACCCGGTGGCCATGATGGGCGTGCCGGTGGGAGCGGCATAATCCACGCCACGGTGGGCGCGAATGGTGTTCAGCACCGGGTGGCGGCGGTTCGGGTTGAAATGGGAACTGATGCGCGAGACGGACACCGGCGTGCGCAGGAAGGCCTTGCGCAGGCTCTTGCCCTCCGGGGTGTAGTAGTCGGTGTTGCCGCTGGCGTCGGTGTAGCGCACGGCCTGGTAGCGGCGACCCTGGTTGATGAATTCGGCGGCGAGGATATGGCCGTGGCCGATGAACTCGCCGTCCAGGTAGCGATCCTCGTAGATGACCGAGAAGGAATCCCCTTCGCGGATGTCGAGGGCGAAGTCGACGTCGTAGCCGAAGATGCCGGCCAGGGCCATGGTGAGGTTGTCGCTCAGGCCCGCCTTCTGGGCGGCAAGGAACAGGGAACTGTCGATGGTGCCGGCGGCGTGGGCGATCTCCGCCTCCGCGGTATGGCTCAGCCGTTCCACCTGGAAGCCGTCGTCCGCGCGGCGGACCAGCACCTCCTCCAGGGGGTTGATGCGGTAGCGCAGGGCCAGCAATCCCTGTGCGTCGTCGACCTGGTATTCCAGGGTGTCGCCGGGATGGATGCGGGTCAGCGTCTTGGTGTGGCCGCCCAGGCTCATGATGTCGTGCAGGGTGCGTGCGCCGAGGGCCTCGCGGGCGAAGATCCGCGCCAGGCTGTCACCGGATGCCACCTTCACCTGCCGCCATTCGACCGCCGGCGTACTGGCGGGGGCTTCCGGGGCGGCGGCCGCCTCGGTGGCGGGCGTCATTTCCATGACGGCATCCGCTTCGAGCGCCTTCATTTCGACGCTTTCGCCCGGTCCGGCCTCCGGCAGGACCAGTGCCAGGGTCTCGCGTGCCTCGTTCGCCACCGCGGCTGCGGCCGGCGCCTGGTCCCGGGTCGGCGCCGCGCCCCGGTTGTCGCTGGCAAGGCTGAAAAAGGAGGCGATCACGATGGGGATGGCCGCGAGGCCGAGCCAGTAGTGATGCCGCGGGCGGCGCCCGGCCTCCTGGAGGCCGAGGTAGCGGAAGTCACGTTGGGTGAGGTTCTGATAATCCACGGAATTTCCCTATAAAACGTTTCGGGTACGGTACTCGCGCACGGTAGTGAAAGCAACCGTTTGCGGCACCAGGGGCCCCGGTTTGCGAAGCAGGATGCGTGCCAGCCAGGGCCCCCTGCCGGCCACTTGCATCCTGTATCGGCCGGCGGCTGTGATAACCTTTGCGGGTTTTTGTGACCCTGGCCCGGTTTCCGGGCCCGGGAAAACCCGAGCGCTGGAACGGAATAGCATCATGTCAGTAGAGCAGGATCTGGAAATCATCGCCCGCGGCGCCGACGAGATCCTCGTCGAGGCCGAGCTCGTCGAAAAGCTCGAGCAGGGACGCCCGCTGCGCGTCAAGGCCGGTTTCGACCCCACGGCCCCGGATCTGCACCTGGGCCACACGGTGCTCATCAACAAGTTGCGCCAGTTCCAGGACCTCGGCCACGAGGTCATGTTCCTGATCGGGGACTTCACCGGCATGATCGGCGACCCCACCGGCAAGAACGTCACCCGCAAGCCGCTGAGCCGCGATGAGGTGATCGAGAACGCCCGCACCTACGAGCAGCAGATCTTCAAGATCCTCGACCCGGAACGCACCCTGGTCATGTTCAATTCCAGCTGGATGAACGCCATGACACCCGTGGACCTGATCCAGCTGGCGGCGAAACACACGGTGGCGCGCATGCTGGAGCGGGATGATTTCCAGAAGCGCTACAGCAGCGGACAGCCCATCGCCATCCATGAATTCCTCTATCCGCTGATCCAGGGCTATGACTCCGTGGCCATGAAGGCGGACGTGGAGCTGGGCGGCACGGATCAGAAGTTCAACCTGCTGGTGGGGCGCGAATTGCAGCGCCACTATGGCCAGCCCCAGCAGGTGGTGCTGACCATGCCCATCCTGGAAGGGCTGGACGGGGTGCAGAAGATGTCCAAGTCCCTGGGCAACTACATCGGCATCCACGAACCGCCCGAGGAGATGTTCGGCAAGCTCATGTCCATCTCCGACGACCTGATGTGGCGCTATTTCGAGCTGCTCAGCTTCCGGCCCGGCCACGAGATCGCCGGCTTCCGGCAGCAGGTGGAGCAGGGCGCCAACCCGCGCGATATCAAGTTCCTGCTGGGCGAGGAGATCGTCGCCCGCTTCCACGATGCAGGCGCCGCCACCCGGGCGCGCGAGGCCTTCATCGCCCGTTTCCAGAAGGGCGCCCTGCCGGAAGAGATGCCGGAACGGGACGTCCCCGCCCCGGGCGGCACGCTGGCGCTGGCCAACCTGCTCAAGGAGGCAGGTCTCACCGGCAGCACCTCCGAGGCCCTGCGCATGATCCGCCAGGGTGCGGTGCGCATCGATGGCGAGCGGGTCGAGGATGCGGGCATGGTCCTGGCCGCGGGTGCCCGTCACGTGGTGCAGGTGGGCAAGCGGCGCTTCGCCCGGGTCACCCTGACCGGCTGATCCCGCCGCCTGTGCTAGCCTTTCCTCAGGCTGGATGAGCCGGGCGCATTGCCGGGCCGTGGTCAAGGGAGGGGCGGATGGAGCACAGGGTCATACTGCTGGTCGAGGACAATCCCGACGACGAGGCGCTCACCCTGCGGGCGCTCAAGAAGAACAACATCCTCAACGAGGTCGTGGTGGTCCGGGATGGCGCCGAGGCGCTCGACTATCTGTTCTGCCGCGGGGCATTCGCGCAACGCGATTCCCTCGATCACCCGGAGCTGGTATTGCTGGACCTGAAGCTGCCCAAGGTCGACGGCCTGGAGGTGCTCAAGCAGCTGCGTGCCCATCCGCGGACCCGGCGCCTGCCCGTGGTGATCCTCACTTCCTCCAATGAGCAGCGCGACATCGTGGCCGGCTATGACCTGGGCGCCAACAGCTATATACGCAAGCCGGTGGACTTCGCCCAGTTCACCGAGGCGGTGCGGCAACTGGGCATCTACTGGCTGGTGCTGAACGTGCCGCCGCATCCCCCGGCAGGCCTGAACGCGTAACACCCCTGCGCCCGCCGCCCCGCCCTGCCTGTTGCGGATAAAAAACACGAAATTTCAGCGCGTTACGGGGAGACGGAATTTTTTGCATTTTTTTTGCAAAAGCGGTTGACGGCATCAGGGCGCCGCGTATAATGCGCGCTTCCTCACCGGGGCACAGGGTTCGAAACGGACCGCAGCGGTGAAGATCGTCAACCAGGGTTGTTGACGAGCAGAGTGGAACGGTTATAATGCTCCGTCTCGGCCGACCAGAAGTTGGCCCGCTCTTTAACAAACAAGATTAGGTAATTTGTGTGGGTGCTTGCGTCGAAGGATTGCTTCGCAATCAATTTTCGATGTAAGCATTAACTCAAGAAATTCCGAGTTTTTTGCAAGCGTCGAGCCAAAGATTTGTCGCCTCAAGCGACAGTTCAAACTTAAACTGAAGAGTTTGATCCTGGCTCAGATTGAACGCTGGCGGCATGCCTAACA
>OBJA01000216.1_pt1 | contig 55976 bp, 33 predicted proteins | sample 1519751 | NCBI WGS metagenome assembly OBJA01 (sample SAMEA3881238, study PRJEB22517) | soil metagenome | biome: lake sediment; feature: soda lake sediment; material: sediment, water from around vicinity | place: India | collected 2013-12-23 | depth 3 m
GTAATCGTTGGCAAACTGATACCTGTAAAATGCCATTACCCTCAGTGAGTTTTTGTTCATAACTCCCATGTTGGCTGAACCGCCCATCGGGTTGCCGGAAGAGGCAAAACATTGTGCACTTAGTTCCTGATTTATAAAAACCGAAAGGATCAGAAAAAAAGATATTGTGACAAAGACTCTACTGCAAAGCAACATAAATCTGGATTGTTTTGGTTATAGATGTGTTTTCAGCAGTTGCTTTACAGGTGATGGTATTTTCACCCAGGTCGCAGAAGGCCACAAGATAATCTACCTTATCACCGCCGCCAATGAGGTTTCCTGATGTTGCATCCCACTCAAACGAAACTCCTGTTCCTTCATATATAGCTCTGATGGTAGTGCTTTCTCCTACGAGCACTGTGTCATCATCGGCAACAAGACCTGTGAAAGATACCAGCCCGGAATCTTTGTTATTGTCATCTTTATCATCGCAACTCATAAGCACCAGTAACAGTACCGGCAGAGTAACGAGCAGCATTTTTATTATATTTTTTTTATTCATCGTACTATATTGATTAGAAACATATTGATAATTGTACATTGCACATTGCTAATTGTCTTTTATGCATCTGACAGAGCCTCCGACAGTTTTGGAAGTGTTATTATATCGGCCAATTGAAGCATCACCACTGCTAAGGCATCTTCTGAGAGCATAGGGGGTGCTTGAGGTGTTTTCATTGGATGTGTAGAGGTACTCAAAGGTGCCCTGGTTGTAGAAAAGTCCGCCATCATAACGCAGGCCTGTAAGGTTGGCATTAAACCCTGAAGAGCCTCCGATTTTAAGTTGAGCTCCCTGGTCGGTTCCCCGCCAGGTATTCATCAGGTTAACGACAGAAGGGCTCATGCCCAGATAGAGCTCCAGCGTGATATACTCCTGGTCGGTAGGGACGTGCCAACCCGCCGGGCAGATACCCTGTGCTCCGGGTGTGGTAGAATATTGCATCATCTCGTTCCACTGGTATAATGCTCCGTAATTATTACAGTTGTTGGTGTCGTTCGCAAAGCAGTAACGTTCGATAATGCTGTCATTCTGCATCGCCAGGTGGCCATAGATCATCACGCCCACATTCATGTTTTTACCCATCCAGCATTGAGTGCCTATCTGCACTGTAGGATATACCCTGCCATCTCTTTCATCCACAAGGGTGTCTCCGCATTGAAAGAGCCTTATGCCCTGAACTTCCGAATAGATAACAGGGCATGTGCCGGATTCAATACGTGCCCTGTAATAATGGGTGGTAATGGGCGGTGAGAAAACCACAGAGTCATAGTTCCACCCTGATACATCGTTCCACATGACCAGATCAACAGATGACTCCCACTGTATTAAACCGTGTTTGTATCCATCAGCAACCAGCATTGCAGGCTCTCCCGTGGATATTACATGCACAACCTGCCCTTTGGCTGTTAAACCGAGTATCAGCAGTGTAATTAAAACTGATGATATGATTGATCTTGCAAAATTCATTGTACAACAATTTTATAATGGTAAACGGTCCCTGAATGTATTGTTATCAGGTATATCCCATTTGTAATACTGTTATTATTGATAGATATCTCTGAGGTTCCTTGTGAAAATGACTCCCTGTGGATCTCCTGCCCTTTCATGTCAGTAACCACAACATCAAAAGCAGTGAGGTTTTCTTTGAGGTTTTTGATATTTATCAGGTTGTTTGATGCAGGGTTGGGATAGATAATAAACGCTTTGTCTTCTCCGGATAGCTCTTCTGTTCCGATGAGTATTTCAACATTTACTGATGATTCCGAGGTGCATCCGATGCTGTCTGTTGCTGAAAGCGTATAGGTAAGAGATGAATCTGCAGTTAGTGTAGGGTTTGGCAAAGTTGGATCATCAAGTCCGTATGATGGGCTCCATAAGATCTGATATGGAGGTGTGCCTCCTGTTACAGCAGGTTGGCCTCCTAATTGCAAAATGGTACCGGAACCAACTCCCTGGTTTTTGCCCGCATCCGCCACCAGCAGATCGGACTGGTCAACAGCAAAACTGACAATATACTGCGCTGTTATCCCGGATGAAATTAACAGCAGTGGCACAATAAGAAGGAGTACTGAAAATCTGAACATAGCATTATCTCCAATTTAAAATGATATATACGAATCGTAAAGATAAGGGTTTTTAGAGTTCTGGCATGTAAAGAAATGTAAAACGATTTTAAACAACTTTTAATTCCCAGTCAGGAATTAGGTGATTTTCATGTGAAACCGGATGCGGTTTTATACTTTAACCTCTCTTCCTTTCCAGCGATAACCACCGCGGAACCTGAACTGCAATGCTTTGATAATGAGAGTTAAGAGAGCAATCTGTTGAGGAACTGCCAGAGTCAGATTGGATATGAACGACTGATGGCTGAGTGCGGAAACTATGATTATTGCCCAAAGTGAAAGGATGCCCCAGGTGGTAATGATAGCCGGTGATCCTGTGAGCAGAACCGGCAGCCATCCAAGTATTGTGGTAAATGAATAAAGAAGTGTTAACAGTATACTTCCCCCGAAGAACTGAAAAATATTTTTTGAAAAACCATTCAGTGCTTCATTAAAGCCGGTGTACATTCTGCATGAGATCTGTCCGCCACTGAGCATTGTATGACTTTTCAGCCGCAATCGCTTCATAACCCTGAATATTCGGATATCTTCCACTGTTATTGATCTGACTATTTCATGAAACCAATGCTTTTTATAAGTATCGGCCCTGAATAGCATGGCCTGGCCGTTTGCTGCACTCAGAGATCGCCATCTGCTGATTCTGGTGAGTATCAAAGGGAGTAATGAAACCAGTATTCTGTTCATATGAGGGACCAGCAGCCGCTCGCCTGTAGTCTTCATAATCTGGACAGGAAATAGCGAACACAGGTGCAGCTTGTGCTTCAGGCTATGTGCAATTATGCTCTTGAGAAAAGTCCTTTCGACCCTCACATCTGCATCAAGAAAAAGGAGGTATTCACCTGATGCGTTTTGTGCCAGCAGATGGCATGCATGGTTTTTTCCGAGCCACCCTTCAGGGGGGCCATCAGAAGAGGATATCACCCGGTAGTTCCTGTTTTTGCCTGCATACTTCTCCGCAATGGATCCGGTACTGTCAGTTGACGCATCATCATAAACAATGACCTCAAAATTTGGGTACTCCTGCAATTGCAACTGTTCAAGGAGGCCGGGCAGGGTTGCCTCTTCATTCCTTGCAGGGATAAGAACGGAGACAAGGGGAAATGATGTCGGGTTGCCGTTACGGAGTTGTTGTCTGGTGATAAGATTAATAAGTGCCACCAGTGCACGGAACCCCAATATCGCAAGCACTGCTAATGCTGTTATCTCTATCATTGGCACTGTTGATTGATGCATGACATGTAAAAATCATTGTACCTGGCCTCAATCTCCTCTGTCTTAAAATCATCCTGAATAGCAAAAGGTGCGAGGTATATGTTGAGGCCTGGCTTCCTGTTTGAGAAGTAGTCAGTGAGAGCGGCATAAAAGAGTATCTGTGGTTTGCTGCCGGAGACTCCTCGCAAGATTTTCACAACCCCTTTACCGAATTTAAGCTTCGGTGCATAAGAAGATTCGATTTTCCCCTGGGGATAAATGACGAGTATGTTCTCAGGATTTTCGAGGATGCGTGAAGCATATCTGAGAGAGTCGAGAACACTTCTGTTGGCAGTTCTTACAGAAAAAACGCCGATACCCCTGAAAAATTTCCGTTTCGCTAGTTGTTCTTCAAGCATCATCACATGAAAGCGTTTTTTCAGAATAGTGTTGTTAACATAGAATGCAATAAATCCATCCCACCACGAGAAGTGGTTCCCGATCATCAGCAATGCATGCCCGGGTTCAGTGATATCTCCGGAAATGCTGATGGCATGAAAGTGTCGTTTGATGATCATTTTCACATAGTAGCGGAAGAATGTCGTTATAAATGAGTTATGTTTTGCTGTGATCATTTTGCCGGGAGTTGGAATTGATTGACAATATGAAGAAGCAGGAAGAAAATAACCTGAGCGATGAGGATAAGTGTGGAAATTTTATTCCTGTATTTCAGGTTTGATAGCTGCATCAGGAAGAAGAAGAGTAGGGATATCAGGAACCAGGCGACATAGTTCTGAACAGGCACTGATCCTCCGGTCCACTCCCACATGTTCCATCCGATGGCAATGGGCTCCAGTATGATGTCATAGACTACCATCAGTGATGCATTAATGAATGGTAACAGCACTTTACGGATCTTCAGCTTAAGAGTTAAGTGGTAAATTGCATAGACCAGCATGAGCCAGTTAATTCCTATTATCAATGGGGTGTCAAGTAATTTCGGTCCCAGGCTTGAATGGTAGGAGTAGTGCCCGAAAAGGGCACCGGTCTGTACTCCGGCAGCTTCAAAGGCAAACCCTGCCACATAGATGAAGAGTCCTGTCAGAATGAATTTCAGGCTCCAGCCCTGGTGGAATATCATTATCAGGCCAAAGGAGATAATTATTGTAAGCCCGGTAAGCTGTTCAAAGACCGACCTGGTGAAGGGTAATGCCATCCCTGCAAAGCCTATTGCATAGTAAGAGATTATAAAGCTCCTTGCCCGTTTTTCATCTTTAAAAATGTTGCTCATCAATTGTCAGAATTTGTCGTTGCTCTCTTGAATAAGGTTTGCCACTGTCCTGGCTGATGCCAGGCATAGTGGGATGCCTCCTCCCGGGTGGACGGTGCCTCCGGCAAACCAGAGGTTGGTGATACGGCGGCTGAAGTTGGGATGCCTGAGAAATGCCGACCACATTGAGTTGGACGCTGCACCGTACAATGCACCCTTGTATGAGTTTGTCAGATCTGAAAGAGTGGATGGAGTGTTAGTACTTTCATGGATTATCTGAGGCTCAATATCAATCCCAAGAATAGTGTTGATCTTCCTGATGACAGTCTGTCTGACATCTGAGATAACCTCCGCCACATACTGTCCTTCATCAGGCGTAGCATTTATCATCACAAACCAGTTTTCGCCCCCTTCAGGAGCATCTGAAGTGTTTGCTTTTGAACTGATGTAGATGTAAACTGAGGGATCATTGAATGGACAAGTATTTTTTCCCAGGGAATCAAATTCTGCCTTATAGTCTTCAGAAAACAGGATGTTATGAAGTTCCAGATCCTGATATGTCCTGTTTATACACCAATAGAAGATGATTGCTGAAGAGGAGAGGGTGGCTTTTCTCAGGTTAGCGGGCATGCTGAAACCGGGCAACAGATTATTGTAAGTATGGAAGATGTCGGCATTACTTACGACATGGTCGCAGGTGAAATTTCCATCTGAAGTTTTTAATCCTTTCACCCTTCTCTTTTCTGTAATAATCTCTTCGACCTTCCTGTTAAAATGGAACCTGACCCCGAGCCTGTCAGCCTCATCCTTCAGCGAATTTACGATGCTTCTCATCCCGCCTTTAGGAAAGAATGCGCCAAGATTATGTTCAAGATGAGCAATCATTTTAAGTGTTGCCGGAGCCTTGTACGGAGATGATCCATTGTAAGTAGCATACCGGTCAAAAATCTGTATAGTATTGTTTTTACTGAAAGATCTTTTGTTGTGTTTGTGCAGTGTTGTGAAGGCCTTTAGTTTATGCAGTCTCAGCCCGACGGGTAAGTTATTTTTAACGAACAGGTATTTCAATTTCTGAAAGGGAGTGAACAAAAAAATCTCTGCTGCCAGGTCATAGAGGCGGGCAGCACCAGTAAGGTAACTGGTTATATTTGATGCGGGTTCGCCGAGTTGTTCTTCAGCCGCACTGGCAAAAGCTTTTGGGTTTGCAGGCACGTTGATGATTGCGCCATCAGCGAACAGATATTTGCAAATGTGCGGTAGAGGAAGATATTTCAGTCTGTTTTCGGGAGGTGTTCCGGCAGTTTCGTAGAGCTCTTCAAGGAGTTCAGGAAGCGTAAAAAGCGACGGGCCGGTGTCAAACCGATAGCCGTTGTGCCTGATTTCACCGATTTTTCCTCCGGCTTTGTCTGCCCGTTCAAACAGCTCTACATCATACCCGTTTGCTGCAAGGTGTATGGCAGTGGCCAGTCCACCGATGCCGGCACCGACAATACCTGCCTTTTGCTTTTTCATTTTCCAAACGTACAATTTTTTGAGAATATCAACAAGTTGAACAATAATCCCTATTTTTGGGTTTGCTATTTTTATGAAAGCATTAATTGCAGGAACAGGATTGGGAGGGCTGACAACAGCTCTGAGGCTTGCAAGCCGTGGTTACCGGGTTACAATGGTGGAAAAGTTTCATCAGCCCGGGGGGCGGCTTAATCAACTGAAGAAGGAGGGGTATACCTTTGACATGGGGCCGTCATTCTTCAGTATGAGCTATGAGTTCAAAGAGTTTATAGATGATTGTGGCATTGAAATGCCATTCGAGTTCCATGAGCTGGACCCTCTTTATGCCGTTAATTTTCTGAAAGGGAACAGAACTTTCATTGTTCATAAAAATCTGGATCGTCTCGCGGCTGAATTTGAATCTGTAGAGCCTGATTTCAGGAATAAGGTAGAGAGATATCTCTCTTCGGCAGGAAAGCTTTTTCATGACACGGAGGGTAAGGTTATACGGAGGAATTTCAATTCGATCTTCGATTTCCTGGCAACACTGGCAACGGTGCCGATGAAGCACCTTCCAAAGATATTCAGGAACTTTATGCAGGAGCTTGACCGTCACTTCGATTCTGATGAGGTTAAGCAGATTTTCAGCCTCACTGCCTTTTTTCTTGGTGCAACACCTTATGACACACCGGCTGTATACACCCTTCTTTCATACACCGAACTTCAGCATGATGGCTATTATAATGTTAAAGGTGGAATGTACAGGATCGTTGAAGGACTGGTCAGAGAGCTTGACAGGGCAGGCGTTGACATACATCTTAATACAGAGATTACGGGTGTCGAAGCTGCCGGTGATTCTGTAAGTGCTTGTATAGATCAGAACGGCAAAAGGTGGGAGGCCGACTTTGTGGTGATTAATGGCGATGCAGCAGTTTTCAGAGGCAATGTCCTTAGGAGACCGCGATACTCTCCTGAAAAGCTTGACCGGATGAAATGGACACTGGCACCTCTTACTATTTACCTGGGCATAGACACCAAGGTGCCCGGGTTACATCATCATAACTATTTCCTCGGAGATAATTTCCGGGAGTATGCGAGTAAGATTTTCCGGAATGAGATATCTCTCGACAGGCCATATTATTACGTAAACACCATCTCCAGATTAAACCCCGAGAGTGCACCTCCTGGCTGTGAAAGTATATTCATCCTCTGCCCGGTTCCGGACTTAAGATACAAGCCTGACTGGAGTAATGCGGAACAACTGGCAGGTTCAATTGTGAGTGATCTTTCAGACAGGATAGGTTTTGATCTTTCAAGTCATATTGTTACCCGTAAGGTACTGACACCTGTTGACTGGGGCAAGAGTTTCAATCTTCATCGTGGCAGCGGACTGAGCCTTGCACATGATCTTAACCAGATCGGAGCTTTCAGGCCATCAAATGTGGATGAGAAACTCAGAAATCTTTTTTATGTTGGCTCTTCCACGGTGCCAGGTACCGGATTGCCAATGGCTGTCATCAGCTCAAAACTTGTCACAGAACGAATTTTAAAGAGATATGGACTTGTACCTGCGTAATGCCATAGAATGCAGCCGTGTAACAACACGTAATTACAGCACATCATTCTCTTCAGGAATAAGGCTGCTGAACAGGAGGTTCCGTAACCCGGTATATGCTATATACGGCTTCGTCAGGTATGCAGATGAGATCGTTGATACTTTTTTTGATCAAGATCAGAAAGCACTTATCACCAGGTTTCGATATGACACAGCTGAAGCTATAAGCAAAGGGTTTAGTACAAATCCTATACTTCACAGTTTTCAGTGGGTTGTAAATAGTTACAGGATCGACAAGGGACTCATTGATGCATTTCTTAACAGTATGGAGATGGACCTGGAGGAGAAAACACACGACCGCAAAGGGTTTAACACTTACGTATATGGTTCGGCAGAGGTTGTCGGGTTGATGTGCCTGAGGATCTTCTGTGAGGGTGATGACGGTAATTATGAAAGGCTCACACCCCCTGCACGCAGGCTGGGGGAGGCTTTCCAAAAGGTGAACTTTTTGCGTGACCTGCGCTCCGACTACATTGACCGTGGCAGAACATACTTCCCGGGTGTTGATATTGAAGCACTGGATGATGATAAAAAGAGGATAATTGAGCAGGAGATCAGCGATGATTTCGATGCAGCTCTGGAAGGCATCCGGCAACTGAAACGGGATGCCCGGCTCGGGGTCTATATTACCTATGCTTATTACAGGAAGCTCTTCAGGAAGATCAGAAGGGTCAAGGCCTCCGGACTGATGAACCGGAGAATCAGGATTAGTAATACCCACAAGCTTTTTATTCTTGCGATAAGCTATCTGAAGAACTTTGCAGGTGTAGTTAACTGAGAAGCACTGTCAGGCTCCGAAGTTTTGCTGATAAAGCATTCCGCTCTCCTTGTCGAGTTCATATTTGCCTTTGGCACCTTTGGGAATTTCAATAATGCCGGTAACGATTTCCGGGGCTTTTCTTCCGCTTGATATTGTGTGCCAGGGGTTGAACATGCTCATAATGTTGACTGCTAGAATGCTGCTGCGGCAATTATCAGAGCTATTATGGATACCAGTTTAAGCAGGATATTGAGTGAAGGGCCAGATGTGTCTTTAAGGGGGTCGCCTACAGTATCCCCGACAACTGCAGCTTTATGAGCTTCAGAGCCTTTGCCATACTGATTCCCATGGTATGTGAGTCCGCTTTCAATTAGCTTTTTAGCATTATCCCAGGCACCTCCGGCATTGGATTGAAAGATAGCCAGCAACACGCCTGATACAGTTACCCCAGCAAGTAGTCCTCCAAGAGCCTCCGCTCCAAGTAATAATCCTGTAATAACCGGGAAAGCAACGGCAATAAGGCCAGGCAATACCATTTGGCGCAGTGCAGCACGTGTGGAAATTGTTACACACCTTCCATAATCCGGTGTCCCTTCGGCATTGTTCATAACTTGTTTGTCCTCTGATGACCATTCAGACATTGGCTTCTGATCATTCTTTTTCATTACTGCCAGAGCTTTCTTTAGCGGTTCAATTGTATTGAACTGCCTGCGAACCTCTTCAATCATCGCGGATGCAGCATCGCTTACCGCTTTTATGGTAAGGGCAGAAAAGACGTAAGGCAGAAGTGCCCCGACCAGAAGTGTAGATATCACAACAGCCTGTGATACATCTATGGATTTTATTCCTGCAGCAGTCATATAAGCACCAAAGAGAGCCAGAGCCGTCAATGCAGCAGACCCGATAGCAAAACCCTTTCCGATCGCTGCTGTTGTGTTCCCTACAGCATCCAGCTTGTCGGTCTTCTCTCTTACTTCTGGTTCCAATTCTGACATTTCTGCAATACCTCCTGCATTGTCAGATATTGGCCCGTAAGCATCAACAGAAAGCTGAATCCCCAGGTTGGAAAGCATTCCTACTGCCGCTATTGCAATGCCATATAGCCCGCTGAGATTAAAAACAAACATGATGGTTATCGCAATCGTCAATATCGGGATTATCGTGGAAAGCATTCCGATACCTAACCCTGAAATGATATTGGTCGCACTTCCTGATGTTGACTGTCTTGCAATTATTCTGACAGGCAGATGATTTAAACCTGTGAAATATTCAGTGGAGTAACCAATGATAAGCCCTGCTGCCAGGCCAATGACAGATGAAAGGAAAACATTGAATGAAGTAACGGTTCTTTCAATACCTCCGTAAAGCAGATCAATGAAGACAATCTCTTTGGGGAAGATACTGGTAATGATGACAAATGAAAGCAAAAGCATAATGCCGGCAGAAACCAATTGCCCGGTATTAAGTGCTACCTGTGGGTTGCCGCCCTCTTTAACCTTAACAAAGAAGGTTCCGACTATTGAGGCAAATATACCGGCTGCTGCCAGAAAGAGCGGTAAAACTACCGGTGAGAGTCCGTTGAATGAATCAGTATAGCTTGCCATCATGAAAGAGACCCCCAATACCATCGTAGCAATGATAGAGCTTACATAGGACTCGAAAAGGTCGGCACCCATCCCTGCAACATCACCTACATTATCACCTACATTGTCAGCAACGGTTGCCGGGTTCAGAGGATGATCCTCAGGAATACCCGACTCAACCTTTCCGACAAGGTCTGCTCCGACATCGGCAGCTTTCGTGAAGATTCCACCTCCTACTCTGGCGAAGAGGGCAATGGTTGATGCCCCGAACGAGAAACCTGTTATAACTGCAAGAATGCGGCTCGTGGAAGCGAAATCAGATGCTCCGAAAATATTGGTGTAAAGAATAAATAGCGAACCTAACCCAAGTAATCCGAGACCAACCACGCTCATACCCATAACACTGCCTCCAGTGAAGGCTACCTTTAGTGCCCTGTTGAGGCTTGTCCTCGCAGCATGTGCTGTCCTGACATTTGCTTTTGTCGCGATCCGCAAACCAAAAAAACCGGCTAGCGCAGAACAGGATGCTCCTATCACAAAAGATAATGCAATCAATGGAGATGAAGTCTCAGATTTGGTAACGAAGATCAATAATAGTGTAATGAAAGCAATAAAAATGGCCAAAATCTTATATTCAGCCTTAATGAAAGCCATTGCACCATCTGATATGAATGTGGAAATTTTCTTCATCTTTTCATTACCGGCTTCCTGCCGTCTAATCCATGATGAGCGCATTATGGTGAAAATCAATGCTATAATGCCGAAGAGTGGAATTAGATAAATCAACTTATTCTCCATAAAAATTCAATTTTATTGTGTGACTAATGTCCAAATATTGAATGATTTAATGCTGGCAAAATAACAACATTTTTACAGAAAGGTTTTTAAAAAAATTAACAGAATTTCAGATATTTTTATATGCTGTTGTATATCAGGTTGATGCAAAAGCAATTCGTTTGATGTATTATAGAGTTATTAGCTATGGTTACTGTTTGAGAGATTTTACTGAAAAAAATCAGATATCCCGGAATAGAATTAAATTTTAATTTTGTAGTATTAAACCAAAATTCCTATTGCCATGCGTCATATTTGTAAAGGCTTTTTTATCATTTTATTAATTTACTTTCTGCTCTTATTCTCAGTCAGGCTGAATGGTCAAAACGCTAAAGAGAGTGTTTCAAAAATAGTCAACAAAGAGTATTCAGGCACAAACTTCTCTGATACGGTGCCAAAGCCTCCGGCATGGGAGTACGGTGGCCGTTCAGCTATAAATTTCAGCCAGGTAAGTTTTGTAAACTGGGCAGCCGGTGGTGAGAACTCATATTCACTTACAGGTCTAATACAATTATTTAGTAAATACAAAAAGGGCAAAGCGAACTGGGCCAACACTCTGGATCTGGGTTATGGCATTATAAAGCAGGGTGAGCTTGGAGTCAGGAAAGCCGATGACAAGATAGATATTCTGAGCAAGTTCGGTTATCTGGCTATTAACAGGTGGCATTATAGTGGGATGCTGAATTTCAAAACCCAAATGGATAAAGGGTATAAATATGAATCCACCGGTGAAAGTACATTGATATCTGACCTGATGGCTCCGGGATATTTAGTCACTTCGGTCGGGATGGAGTATAAGTCAAAAGATGATAAGTTTTATGTTCTGATTTCACCATTTACAGGCAAATCGACTTTTGTTTTTAATGACAGCCTATCACAGGCAGGTGCGTATGGAATAGAACCCGGTAACAGAATCCGGCAGGAGTTTGGAGGATTTACAAAAATTGCCTACTCTAAAGAGATCTTCACGAATGTAAATCTTGCAACAAAACTTGATCTGTTTTCTAACTATCTCGAAAACCCACAGAATATTGATGTCAACCTTGAAACCATACTGATGATGAAGGTTAATAAGTTCCTGGTAACGAGCATTACAGTCAATCTTGTTTATGATGATGATATAAAAATTACAGACTCAAAAGGGAACACCGGACCCCGAACCCAATTCAAACAGGTTCTTGGTATAGGGTTCTCTTACTCCTTCTGACAATAGATAGCAAGAGAACAGTTTGTACTGGTACTGAAGGTTAAGGGCTGTCAATCTTCATCTTCTTCATCTTCTTCAAAACCAAAATCATCATCGGCTTCGCTTTCGTCGAACAGTGAGTCGTCATCGAAATCATCGTCGAAGTCATCCTCTATGTCAAAGCCTTCACTTAACTCCTTCTCATCAAATCGAAGGTCTTCGTCATCCAGATCATCAAATTCCTCATCATCAAACTCCTCGTCAAAATCGATGTCCAGATCAAGGTCATCGTCATCATCAGTGTCGAAATCCAGATCATCATCTTCTTCTTCAGACATCAGGTCGAAGGCGCTCTTCAAATCCTTGTTTCTGACGAGAATTTTTATTCCTGCACTATCTGGAGAGAAGAAAGCCGTTGGGAAATTGAATCCCAGATCCTTGATAACGCAAGGAATTCCACTCTCTTCCAGAAGTGCTTTGTGAAACTGCGCAATTAACGGATCACCGTAATTACGAAACAATACCAGGTCATTCTCTCTTTCCATGCCAATTCGGATTAATACAATTCAGTCCTATGGTTAATAACTTTAATGATTATGATTTCGGGTGCCAAATTACACGTAAAAATAATTAGTCATACACTTTGACACAAATTTTTTATCACAATTAACTAATGAGGAGAGATCATTGTTTCGACAGGAGTAATTTTTCCTGGCAGGTTTGCTATCTTTGTGCCCGTAATATCCTAACCATGATCACATTTTTCCAATCCCGGCAGCAGGTTATAATTGCAGCAGAGCATACAGGATCAATAACATCAGAAGAGCAACAAAGGCTTTGCTGGCTCTTCGGTGGAGCAACACTTCTTAATGAGAGTATGATTTCAGGTTTCTTTCGGGGGCCGAGGCGTGAGATGATAACACCATGGAGTACCAATGCAGTTGAGATAGCTGAAAACATGGGGGTGCACTGCTTGAAGAGGATTGAGCAGTTCTTTACAGCAAGCTCTGTTGAAGAGCCTCACGACAGGATGCTTGAGGTGATTTACAATGGTTTGACTCAGGAGATATTTCTGACAGACAAGAATCCGGATCCGGTGATATTCATTGATGATATTACAGCATACAACGAACAGGAGGGATTGGCTCTAAGCATTGACGAGATATCCTACCTTGAAGAGTTGAGTGGCAGGATAAACAGAAAATTAACCGATAGTGAGGTGTTTGGCTTTTCACAGGTAAATTCTGAGCATTGCAGGCACAAGATTTTCAACGGGACATTTATAATTGACGGAGAGGAGATGCCGAAATCGCTTTTCAGGATGATTAAGGAGACTACAGAGAAGAACAGGAACAGGGTTGTGTCTGCTTATAAGGATAATGTTGCATTCATCAGCGGGCCGGATATTGTTCAGTTTGCACCAGAGAGGCAGGATATCCCTTCAGAATTCCGTACCGCAAGCCGGAGGTCGGTAATTTCACTGAAGGCAGAGACTCATAATTTTCCGACCACTGTAGAACCTTTCAACGGAGCGGCAACAGGCACAGGGGGTGAGATACGTGACAGGCTAGCCGGTGGGAAGGGAAGCCTGCCGATTGCGGGGACAGCAGTTTACATAACCTCCTACCCGCGCCTGGACGGGGGAGCGGGCTGGACGAAAAACATGCCTGCCAGAAAATGGCTCTATCAGACCCCTGAAGAGATACTTATCAAAGCATCAAACGGAGCCAGTGATTTTGGTAATAAATTCGGGCAACCTCTGATATGTGGTAGTTTGCTCACTTTTGAACACGATTCCGGGAGTGTGATGTATGGTTACGACAAAGTTATCATGCTTGCAGGCGGAGTAGGTTATGGTTATGCCGAAGATGCAGAGAAGGATATTCCGGAATCCGGCGATCTGATTGTTGTGATGGGTGGTGATAACTATCGTATTGGAATGGGCGGCAGTGCTGTTTCTTCAGTAGCTACAGGTGAGTTCAGTAATTCAATTGAGTTGAATGCTGTACAGCGCAGCAACCCTGAAATGCAGAAGAGGGTTGCAAATGCCATTCGTGCTATGGTGGAAGCAACTGAAAACCCGGTAATCTCTATCCATGATCATGGCGCAGGCGGGCATCTTAATTCTCTCTCTGAACTTGTTGAAGCAACAGGAGGGCAGATAGATATCACAAAACTGCCGGTAGGTGACCCTACACTGTCAGCCAGAGAAATCATCGGCAACGAATCTCAGGAGCGAATGGGTTTGATTATCAAACCGGCAGACCTTGAACTTCTGAAGAGAATTTCAGAACGAGAGCGTGCTCCCATGTATGTCGTTGGTCATGTTACCGGAGATCACAGGCTGGTTTTTGCAGAACCATCTTCAGGGATTAATCCAATAGACCTTGAGATGGCAGACATGTTTGGCAAACCTCCGCGAACGGTTCTGGAGGATGCTTCTGTAAGGACAGAGTTCGCCGCAGTAGAACTGCATTCGGCATCTGTTACAGGTTATCTTGAAAAAGTCCTTCAACTTGAGTCTGTAGCATGTAAGGATTGGCTTACCAACAAGGTGGACAGGTCGGTCACCGGGAAGGTTGCAACACAGCAATGCACCGGTGAGCTGCAGCTCCCTTTGAATAATGTGGCGGTAGTAGCACTCGACTATTCAGGCACTTCGGGTATAGCAACAGCACTGGGGCACGCACCCGCAGCAGCTCTCATTGATCCTGAAGCCGGTTCCAGACTTTCGGTGGCAGAGGCATTGACTAATATTATGTGGGCTCCTCTGACCTATGGATTGTCGGGTGTCTCGTTAAGTGCCAATTGGATGTGGCCGGCAAAAAACCCCGGGGAAGACTCCAGACTTTATTGTGCCGTCGAAGCAATAAGTGAATTTTGTGTTGAGCTCGGGATTAATATACCTACTGGCAAAGACTCACTCTCGATGACCCAAAAGTACCCGGATGACTCAAAGGTGGTTTGCCCCGGTACTGTTATAGTATCTGCTGTTGCAGAAGTATCCGACATCAGAAAAACCGTCACTCCTGACCTTAAAGATATTTCGGGTTCTGTTCTGATTCATGTTGACTTTTCTGTTAAGAATAACTCTTTAGGCGGAAGCGCCCTGGCGCAGACATTGAATGTACTTGGCCACAATACTCCTGATATCGCTTCTGAAAAGATGATCTCAGGGTTTAACCTTATGCAGAATCTTATCAACAGGGATCTGTTGCTTGCAGGCCATGATATCTCTTCAGGTGGGTTGATAACTACTCTGCTTGAGATGGCATTCCCTGCAGTAAATGCCGGGTTTAACGCCAGAGTTGCTATTATGCTGGATGAGAATCCCGTTGAGGTGCTCTTCAGTGAACAACCCGGAGCTGTTATTCAGGTGAAGGAGAAAGAGGTTGTCATTAAGGCAATCGAAGAATACGGGCTCGGTTATACCCTCCTAGGTGAAGTTACCCGGAATGGCAAAGCTGTGATTGAGGCAGGCGAAGAGCTTTTAATGATAGATATTAATGCGCAGAGAAAGTTATGGTACAAAACTTCGTGGCTCCTCGACAGAAAGCAGAGTGGAGTGCATCACGCATTTCTCAGATACTCCAATTATGCATCACAGCCACTGGAGTTCACTATGCCGGCACACTTTTCCGGCAAGTTATCGGATTATGGTCTTAATAAACACCGGAGAGAAGCTTCCGGTATCAAAGCCGGAATTATCAGGGAAAAGGGTGTTAACGGTGATCGGGAGATGGCATGGGCAATGCATCTTGCTGGTTTTGATGTCCGGGATATACATATGACGGATCTTATAAGTGGCAGAGAGACGCTCGATGATTTGAACTTTTTGGTTTTTGTTGGTGGCTTCTCAAACTCTGATGTGCTTGGCTCTGCTAAGGGCTGGGCTGGTGCTTTTCTCTTCAACCCAACGGCAAAAGCTGCTCTCGACAGGTTCTATGCAAGGCATGATACCCTGAGCCTGGGGGTTTGCAACGGTTGTCAGTTGATGGTTGAGCTTGGTCTGGTATATCCTGACCATATAAATAAGCCTGTGATGCTGCATAATGACTCAGGAAAGTTTGAGTCATCATTCTTAACGATAGATATCGGCAGCAATAACAGTGTTATGCTTGAAACTTTGGCAGGAAGCAGGCTCGGCATCTGGGTGGCACACGGCGAAGGGAAATTCAGCCTGCCTCTTTCTGAAGAGGAATACTCTATTCCTGCAAAATATACATACGACAGATACCCCGGAAACCCTAACGGATCAGATTATGATGCAGCAGCTATAGTCAGCAATGATGGGCGTCACCTGGCTATGATGCCTCACCTTGAAAGGTCAATATATCCATGGAACTGGGCACACTATCCAGACAGCAGAAATGATGAAGTATCCCCCTGGATAGAAGCATTTGTAAATGCAAGGAAATGGGTTGAAAAGATGATTTGAGAAGCTGTAGAATGAGTAGGATCCGTTTTTTTATTCTGATAATTGTGCTGGTTTTTTTATTCGGGGTTGTCAGGGGACAGCAGGATACGATGGTGCTGGATGTCTATACTGTTTCTGCTTCCAGAGTGCCCAGTGGTTTTGAAACTGTATTTTTCACTGCAAGAAGCATTTCCGCTGAAGAAATCACAGCACTCAATCCGGCAGACCTTCATTCTCTGATTGATATGTTATCTTCTGTGGATGTCCGGCAGCGCGGACCAAATGGAGTTCAGGCTGACATCTCAATTTCCGGAGGTTCTTTTGAGCAAACTCTCATACTTGTTAATGGGGTTCCCTTCAATGACCCACAAACCGGCCATCATAACCTGAATCTGCCATTTCAGGTTTCAGATATTGAGAGAGTTGAGATTCTGACCGGCCCCGGATCAAGATTCTTTGGGGAAGGTGCCATGACTGGCGCAGTAAATATCATTACCAGGAAAAACGATAAACCGGGTAACTCTATCGCAGCTAAGTTTACCGGCGGTGAATATCGTTATCATAGCGCTGAAGCAGCACTTAAGTTTAAAATCGGTAAATGGGGCCAATATATTTCCGTGTCTGATGGAGCTTCAGCAGGATATGTCAGAAATACCGACTTCACAAGCAAGCATTTATGGGGTTCAGGATACCGGGATTTCAATGGAGTGAAGCTGCTTATTAATGGCGGATGGAATAACAGGTTCTTCGGTGCAAACAGTTTTTATTCTCCGCTCTATCCTGATCAGGCAGAAGAGGTGTCGGTGCTGACAGGGCATATCGGACTGACTGGTGGGTCAAAGATAATGTGGAGTGCAGATGTTCATTTCAGAAGGCATGACGACCGATTTGAGCTTTTCAGGTATGAATACCCGGAATGGTATAAAGGGCATAATTACCACAGATCTTTAACCAGAGGTGTCGCTATGAGAGCGCAAACAGGTTCGGTGGTTGGATTGAGCCGAATTGGGTTTGCTTATCGTAATGAGGCTGTAATTAGTAATCTCCTTGGATATGACAGAGATACGATTTTCAATAAAAACCGCAATGCATATTACAACAAAGAGGCTGACCGTAACCTGGCAGATATTTATGCAGATCATTCTTTCAAATTCAAGAGTGTTTCGCTTTCAATCGGTTCGCTACTGTTTGTTTTTCCGGATAAGAAAGCCGGATTATACCCCGGAATAGATGTCAACTACAAGACAGGAGAAAAAGTTTCATTTCATGCAGGTTTGAACAAAAGCTTCAGACTTCCTGGGTTTACCGATCTCTTTTACTCCAGCCCTACAAACATTGGCAACCCGGATCTGAAGCATGAAGAAGCCGTCTCTTTATTTTTAGGAGGAAAATATCAGGCAGGGGGTTTTTCGGCTGGTAGCATTTTGTTTTTAAGAGATAATCGTAATATGATCGACTGGGTGAAAAAAGAAGGCGATCAGCAATGGCAGGCAATTAATCTTACCAGGATTCATACCTTTGGTTCAGAACTCTCCCTGAACCTTAAGCCTGTAATAACGACCCCCTGGTTCAACAGCATCAGGGTCGAATGGTGTTTTACAGAACAAATTAAGAAAATGCCCGATTCAATTATCTCATATTATATACTTGATCACCTGAAGAATAAATTCACACTCTCTGCATCCCATTCTCAGGGATCCAGGCTGTCAGTTCATTGGGATGCTGTTTATCAGCAGCGCTCGGGCAGCTTTACTGACATACAGGGAAATGAACAGCTTTATCCCGATGCCTTTATTTTAAATGCGGGTGTTGGTTTTGTAGTCGCCGAATCTATAAAGTTGAATATTCGGATTAGCAACATTTTAAGCAGCAGACACATTGATTTCGGTGGTGTTGCACTGCCGGGAAGATGGATTATGGTATCTGTTTTATTCTGTTCAGCTCTTTAGACTATTGTCTGATCTCCTGTAATTTTTTCAAATCCACTCTTGAAATGTATGTCCCTCTGAGGGAAAGGTATTTCAACCCCATGCTCTTTGAACTTTTCAAAAATGGCATAATAGAGCTGGCTCTTTAACACCATAGGCTTATCACTATACTCAAACGTCCATACCCGGAGAATGAAGTCGAGGCTGCTGTCGCCATAATCGCTGAAAAGCACATCCGGAGGCGGGTTTTTCAGAACTCCGCTGTTATTCTTTGCAACATCCAGAAGTATAGCCTTCACCTTCTGAGGATCCTCGTTATAAGAAACCCCAACTGGAAAATTGAATCTAACATTCCTGTCGTTCAGGCTCCAGTTGATAACTTTTCCGTTGATGAAATCAGAATTTGGCACAACGACGGCAATATTATCATTGTTGATGATAGTTGTTGAACGGGCAGAGATTTTTACGATGTTTCCTACGATATCGTCAACCTCTATACGGTCGCCGATTTTTACAGGCTTCTCGAAGAGGATGATCAATCCGCTGATGAAGTTGCTGGTCACATTCTGCAGGCCAAAGCCAATACCAATGCCAAGGGCTCCGAAAAGTATGCCTAGTGCGCTAAGGTCAATCCCTGATGTCTGAAAGATGATCAGCAACCCTATCACAATCAGGATATACCTTGTTAATGTTGCAATTGAGATTCCTGTTGCCGGATCTAAACCGTATTTCGGAAAAATCCTTTTTATCATTAGCTTTCTCAGCTTGCCGGTGAGGTAGAAGAGAAGGAATAAAGAAAACAAAATGATAACAAGAGAACTAAGTGTGAAAGCAGTGTTTCCGACATGGAAAAGCTCGGCGTTCCAGACAGCATAAATTCTTTCAATAAACGGCAGTTGATTATTCATGGTGACATAAGTTTTCAAAGAGATCACTAAATTAGTAAACCTTCAGGAACAATGCATGGTATTTTGGAAAATAATTACAGTAAAAGTAAAAGGACTCTGATTATTCGAACATAGCCTTTATCAGAACTTCATATTTGCTGTTGATAACCTCACGCTTGATACTCATTTTAGGAGTGAGCTCACCGGTGGGTTGTGACCATTCATCGCCAATAAGCTCAATCTTCTTGATCTGTTCTGTGCTGCCCAGAGATTTATTGGTTTCGTTAACTTCCTTCATTATCCTTTGTCTTATCCGGGGGAGTTGTATCATATCCTGATTTGTAGTAAACGGGATCTCTTTAATGTCACACCACGATTTCAGATACTGGAAGTCGGGAACGATAAGTGCACCCGCAAATTTCTGATTCTCCCCGACAACAACTGCACTGTCAATGAAAGCGGATTCCTTCAGTTTGTCTTCAATCAGCCCTGGAGCGATATACTTGCCGAAGGAGGTTTTAAAAAGCTCTTTTTTCCGGCCTGTGATCTTAAGGAATTTTCCATTGACCAGTTCCCCCATATCACCGGTATGGAGATACCCCTCTTGATCAATAACCTCCTTTGTTAGCTCAGGTTCCTTGTAATACCCCGACATTACGCTCGGCCCTTTGCAAAGTATCTCTTTGTCATCAGCAATTTTCACTGTTACATTTTTCAGTGCCGGCCCGACTGTGCCAATCATGCAACCATCAGGCTCAAAAGTATTTACAGCAATTACAGGAGAGGACTCTGTAAGCCCGTAACCCTCCAGCACCGGTATGCCGGCTGCCCAGAATGTTCGGGCAAGCCTTGGCTGCAATGCTGCACCTCCCGATATCAGCACCATCATCCTGCCACCTAGTGCAGCCCTCCATTTCGAAAAGATAAGTTTGTCAACTATCCTGTGCTGTATCTTGAAGAAGGGAGAGTTCTTCCCGTAAAGCTTATAACGGAGCCCCAGGTTCACAGCCCAGAAAAAGAGCTGCTTCTTGATACCCTTAAGTGTCCTCCCTTTGGCAATGATCTTATCATAAACCTTCTCCAAAAGCCTTGGAACAGTAGAAAGCAAGTGGGGTTGTATCTCTTTGATATTGTCGGCAATGGTAGCATTGCTCTCAGCGTAATAGACCGATACCCCAATGTACTGGAACAGGTAGTTTATCATTCTTTCATACACATGACACAATGGTAGGTAACTCACTGCTATCCCCTGTTCCCTGATTGGTGGTATGTGCTCGCAAGCTTTGAAATTGGCTATGATATTGTTGTGGGACAACATTACACCTTTGGGGCGGCCTGTCGTGCCAGAGGTATAGATCAGGGTTGCGAGATCATCACCATGGATCTCAGATTTACGCTTCTCAAGTTCTTCCGGTTGTGGAGCATCCTTTCCAATCTCAATCACGTTGCCAAGATGTCTGAACTCCTTCCAGTCTTTTATGGAAAATATCTCCCTCAATGATGGAATGTCTCCTTCAACACCTTCAATCTTATGATATAATTCCTTACCTGTAAGGAATACATAAACTACCTCTGCATGGTTAAGTATGTATCTGTAATCATCCTGACTTATTGTGGGATAAATAGGTACATGTATCGCCCCGGTCTGCATAATCGCCATATCGAGAAAGTTCCATTCTGGCCGGTTGTTAAGTATTGTTGCAATCTTATCGCCTGGCTGTACTCCAAGGTTTATTAGTCCATAGCTGATGTTCTGCACAATGTCATAATAATCATCTGAACTGTACTTAACCCACTTACCATCCTCCTTCCCGGCAAGGATATCAGCCTTGAATCCAAACAATGCTTTTGATCTGCCTACAATATCAAACAAACGTGTAACTGGATATTCCATCGTGATTAATTTGGTTATGCTGAAGTTTTTCCGGCATAAAAATAAGCAAGATTATGAAATCGCAAAAAATATTGTTTGAGCCTTTAAACAACAATGAAAAAGGGCTGTCTCAAAGCTGAAAAAGAATCAGCTTTGAGACAGCCTCACACTAAGTTGAAGTCACCCTTCGTTCAGACCGGAATTAAAACCGGTATTTCATTCCGATAGCTGCAAAATAGGGTTGCCCCAGGGTCAATTCAAGGTTGATACCGATGTTGTCGGTTGGGTAGATGTTAGTTCCAAGGCCAATTATCTGAAGTCCCGGAGATGCAGCTCTGGCAAACATCTTCACATCTTCCAGCGGATCGAGTTCTGTAAAATCCGGATCTGTTGAGTCAGCAGAAATGCTCCAGATGTTAATTCCTGGCCTTAATCCGGAATATAACTCAAAAGATTTGCCGGTGGTGTAATAGAAAAGCGCACGGGCTGCAATATTGATTCTTGTAAGGCCAAGGTTGAAATTTTGCAACTGGTCGTCTTTGATGTTCTGTAGATTCGGATTATCATAATCCACTTTGATATTACTGAAGGCTGCAGCACCACCAATGCTGATGCGTTCAGCAACACGATAGTCATAAGTAGCTTGCAATGTGGGTATCTGGGTTGACTTCCACCCAGATTCATCAGCATAGCTGACAGCACGGAACAGCAGATTTACAAGGCTTGCGCCAACATTAACGCCTACTGCGGATTCACTTCCTCCTCTGTATTGCGCCTGCGCAACTCCGGAAAACAGCAGCATTGCTGCCATAGCTACTGTAAAAACAATTGATTTCTTTCTCATCTGATTTCAGGTTTTAGTTGTTAATATTAATTTGAAACTATTGATAAAGTCATTTTGCATTTATCATTGCGACGGCTAATCATATTTGGTGCCAGAATGTAAGCAGATAACATATTTAATGCGAATAATTTTTTAAAGCGCAATAAATCAATAAGATATAAAAGATGATTTCAGGGTTATTCCCTGATGATCATCTTTTTCACCAGTCGTTTCCCATGGAACTCTATACCGTAGAGGTAGAAACCGGAAGGGATATCTCCCTGTTGGAGTTCAACAGAATGATCACCCGGGACAATGTCAAGATCCTTTGTCATCACAGATCTGCCAAGCAGGTCAATGATGAAGAACTTAACCTGACCGGCAGCTCCTGTCTGGAACCATATAACGGTATTACCATTGCTTGGGTTGGGAACATTCTGATGCAATACCAGATAGTCGGCACTCCTTTCTTCGATAGATGTGTAACAATTAGTCAGAGTTTTACAAAGTTTGTTGTTGGATGTGTCGACATCGTTTGCAAGGGTTGCTGTAATGCAGGCATTTATTGATCCCAGCGGGACGCTGAAGCTTTGGTCGAATGAGAAGACCATGCTGTCGCCAGGCAGCAGGTTTCCGCTCCAGGTTTTGCTTGCAAGTTCATTCTGGTTCATGAAGAATTTCATCGTCAAAGCAGTGACAGGCTGATAGCCGGCATTTTCAAGTACAACTTTGGCTGAATCGCACACTACTGGCCAGGAGTCTTTCGGGTAGATCATACGTTTGATTGCAATATCCTGCGCTCCGGCTGCAGCTTGTATCATTGCCTTTGCAGTGTCATTGAACTTGTAGGGATCTCCGGTAACTGAGGTCCAGGAAGCGATCTGGTAGTCAGCAACAGGACCTGTATAAGTCTGTGTAAAGGTATAGTCAACAGTTGCATCCGGAGCGAGGTTACCTGTCCATGTTTCAGATACCGGTATTCCGCTCCCGATTCTGTAGGTGACAGGTATAGAGGTCAGCGGGTCAGTACCATGGTTTTTGATTCGCACCTGAACAGAAACCGGAGTGCCTTTTTCAGTCGATACAGACGGTGAAAGTATATCTGTAACACCGGCATCCACAGCGACCTGTGGTACGCTGATTGAAAACTGGTCAATAGCCCATCCGTCGAAGTTGTTACCGCTTGCGTTTGAGAAGAAGCGGAACCTGAAACGTACAGGTGTTGGATGATTATTGAGAAAAGCAAGATCATAAGCGCTCATGCTATATCCATTGGTGGTCCCGCTGAAAAAGCTTAAGCCACCGACGTAGTGTGAGTACCAGTTTACACCGTTCGGATCCATCATATAGCCAAGGGTAACCCAGGTTTGGCCGTTATCGAGTGAGTAATGTACCTGGCCTCCATCATTATTGGGCTCTGTATTAAGCCAGTGATAAAACCTTAGAACAGCCCCAGTGGTGTTGGAGAAGTCAAAGAAAGGTGATACGAGAAATTCATTTGCATTGTTGGGGTATACACCACTCAGGTTTGTAACCCAGCTATTGGATCCGTTGTATGCGTAATTTATGGTAACACCAGCAGGTGTTCCTCTTTGCCATGAATTATTGTTTCCTTCAACCACCCAGTAGTTAACCCCTTCCATATTATCAGTGTATGGTAGTGCAAGAAGGGGTATGCCGAGGAAGCTGATGCTGCTGGTGTCGTTAATCGGGTAGGTATCGCCTGTAAGATTGGTGAAAGCCTTAATGATGAAGACGCCAGGCAGGACATTCGCCTGGGTGTTGAACAGATAAGTTGTAGAGGCGCCGGGGGCTATTGAACCGTTCCAGGTTTCAAATACAGGAGCTGAATTTCCGACCTGATATCCGACCTGGCAGGAGGTGAGAGTGGCAAGCCCGAAGTTCTCAATTCGGACTTCTATGGGGATTTGCGTTCCGGCAGCTGCATAACCTGCTGAGGGTTGTATGAATGATGAAATCCCGGCATCGAACTGTGCTTGTTCAAAGATCATTATGTTATCTACAAACGCATTGTCTCCTGCTGTTCCGGCATACTGAAACGGGTTTTTATTGGAAGCCTGGAGTGTGAGGGTGAACACAGTACCTGAGAATGCAGACAGGTCGAAGAAATGTGTTTCCCAGGGGTCAGAATTTGGAGTGGAGGGTATGAATACTGTATCACCATTCTGGTTTGCAATAACCTGATTATTGACTTTAACCCTGAACCAGCTTAAGGCTGCACCTGTGGAGTATGTTTGCCTGAGATCGAATCTTAGCTTAAGAGCAGTAACGGCTGTAGCATTTATGTTACAGCTTACAGCATTGGCATGATGGCTCGAGTTTGTTGTCCATGCCTGATGGTAGGTTGTGGCGTTTGCACCGGTGGCTTCACCAATCCACCCCAGAGGGTTGCCTCCCTGGAAGTGCAGTCCATACTGGCTGCCATTGGCAGCATGGCTGGTTACAGATAAGCCTGCATACTGTGCCGGTTGCATCCTCAACAGAGTGTTGTGCCCTGATTCAAAATTCTCATAAGCAGGGAATGAACTGATGGCAGTAACTCCACCTATACTGTGAGGGCCGAAGGTGTTGTTGGAGGGGTCGCCATCACCGGGCATCGTGGCAGTGGCAGTGAAGGTGTACACTCCGGACTGGCTCATGTTATAATTGTTCAGGATGTTGACATTTGCTTCACCGTTAGGAGGCAGGCTTCCGCTGTTAACAGTAACCGGACTGAATGTCTGCGGATTTGTTCCTGTGGTACTCACATTCAATGTACAGGGGTTCTGGCTGAAGAAGATGGTGTCAGCACCGTTGTTGCGTATCCTTACTGCAACCTGCATGGCGGAGGTGTTGCAGGCTATTCCTGTTGGGGCGTGTAGTGCGACAGGTGCAATATCCAGAAGTGGCTTTGAATATACCATCTTGCAAACGGTGTCGTTGGCAGGCTCAAAGTCACCGGAAAGTTGTGTGAAAGCACAGAAGAACTGTTGGCCGGGCAGCATGCTGATTGCAGGGAAATGTGCAGTATCAATCGCATTGGGGTAAAGAGTTCCTGTATAGGTAGTAGTTATCACCGGGCCACTGTTTATCCGGTATCCTACAGGAACCGAGTTCAGGGTGTCAACGCCGTAATTTCTTATCAGCACTTTAACCGGGATGCTTTGTCCCTGAATGTGGTAACTCATCGGGCTGGCAATCTGCACTGCCGCAACATCGAACTTAGGTTTTCCATACAGTGAGACACATATTGTGTCGTTGGACTGATTGGGGTCACCAGTTGCTGTAGCCCAGGCGCAGATATTGTAGAACCCGGCTGGTATAGTAACTGCAGGAAGTGTTACATCTGCCGTGGCGCCCGGAAGGATGGTGCCGCTCCAGTTTGTTGTCTGTACCGGGCCCTGGTTGAGACTGTATCCGGCTGTGAAACTACTCAAAGGTCCTGATCCGGTGTTTATTACCCTTAATACAACAGGTGTTGTACTACCTTCAGGCGCATTCTGCACAGGGCTCACAATGGAGTGTGCTCCAGCGTCAATAGCTGATGGGATCGCAATCTCAAAATCATCAATGCATACCCCTTCATAATTACCTGTGTTGTTTGACGTGAAGACAAACCTGAATCTTAGAGCAGCCATGCCGCTGAACTGGTTCAGATTGTAGGTGGCCTTCATCCAGCCCTGGCTGTTACCTGACCAGGCCGGCAGATTCGAGGCAACAAGAGTTGCTGTGTTATACCAGTTTACGCCATTTGTATCATTGGCTGTGCCCAGAACGTGCCACAAGCCGCCATTATCCGTACTGTACTCCACATGCATTCCATCAAAGCCAAGCTCTGTATTGTAGTTTATCCAGAAGCTAATATTGGCATTCACAGCTGCACTAAAGTCAAATAGTTGAGTTGTTAAAGTTGAATATGCATTTAGGTTGTAACTGGTCTGAAGGTTTGTACACCATGAGTTTGGTGCACTGTGTGCCGTATTGAGAACACCGTAAACCGGCACTCCAAGTTCCCAGTTGGTAAGGCCCCCAAGGTTAGGCTGGAACTGTGTGGTTGCATCGAAGTTGTCGAAAAATGGCAGAGGCTCCAGTACCGTTCCGAACATGTTTACGGTAAAGGTGTCGTTCAGTGCCACACCATCGCCGGTCAGGCTGGTCCATGCTTTTAGGGTTGAATACCCTGCAGGTACCGTAATGGGTGCAAATGATACAATGTCTGTTTGTGTCGTCAGAAGAGACCCGTTCCATGTTTGTGTTACTGGCGCAAGGTTATTCAGCTGGTAGTTAACCGGTATCTGAGAGAGAGGATCTGTACCATAGTTTTTAATCTCAACTGTTACCGGCACACTAGCCCCGGTGTTAGCAAACTGCAATGGTGACAGGACATCTGAAACACCTGCATCATACTGCGGTAGGTTTACAACGGCGGTAACGGGTAAACGGAGGCTTCTGCACCCCGTTCCTTCACGTATATAAACCCTGAAATTGGGCTTGTTGTAAGTATATACTCCATCTTGTGTCGGGAAGGTGCTGTTCTGATTCCTGTATATTGCCTGATATTGAGTAGTAGTAGTATAACGGAATGCAGGATAGCCGGTAGCGGTGGTTCCTTTCTGGTTTTCATAATAGACCAGCAGTGTGTAATCAGAGTCATAGAAGAATGGTGTTTGTAATCCTATCATATTCCATCCGGGACCATTGTAGGAAATGTTTCCCTGAAAGACCATCGACATATTGGATGGAACAGGCTTCGTTGTTGCTGAGAACACAGAGTCGTGCACTAATGCCATAAAAATGCGTTGGTTTGTCATTGCATAGTTAGTGACGTTATTGGAAACTTCATACCCAATAGAGTCAATATAGCCCATAGTGTTGTATTTAACGAGCATTGCCGACCATCCATACTCGTAATATCCGTAAAAAGGCACATTATATTGTGTTGATGTACCTGTTCCCTGTGTAATTGTTAAAGGGCTTTCAATACCTGTCTCAGCGTAATAATTTGTAGTAGCAAAAAGGGTAGGAGTGGTGAAGGAGTTGCCGGAAGCCAGGTGCTGGGTAGCTGATGGGCTGTCGAACCAATATACGGTGTTTGCACTTTGTGCCATGAGAGTAGCAGTATTGCCGGAGTTTATCGTATCATTAGTAACTATCGGCGGATCAGGAAGGGAGAATGACTTGATATTAACGTAGGCAGTATCATTGAGGTTTGAGCTGAGAAGCGTGTCTCCCGGAAGATTGGTCCATGCTTTAAGGCTGAAGGTAGTATCTGCAGGCGAGGTTAGATCAACCGGAGTGTTGAAGGTGAAGTTTATCGTATCACCGCTGAGCAGAATTCCTGTAACGCTTTCTGTTACCGGGGTTGATTGTCCTGCCAACAGGTATGATGCAGTCAACCCACTGATAATGTTTGCAGTTCCATAATTGTGAATTTTTACTGAAACCTGCTCGTTGGAGAGGCCGCATCCCTGTGTAGGCTCATTGATAGCAATAACTCCGGCATCGAATGGAGGTATCATACGTATTGTCATATCATCAATACACGCCATGATCTGTGTGGTAGTAGCTACAGGAGGGCTGTATGCATAGAAGCCCAGGTGGTATTGCCCTGATACAGGAACAGTAAATGTTACCGTAGCTTTCTCATATGACGGATTACTGAAGCTCGGAAGGCTAACCAATGTAGTTGTCATTGCAGCAATAGTAGTTGCATTTCCAAGTTTTACATCTACACTCTGGGAGTATGTTGCATCAGAGGTTTTATACCAGAATGACAATTCATAGGTTCTGTTGGCTTCAAAAGTGAAGCAGCGTGAGAAGAACCAGTCATCGCCGTAGTTGCTCTGGTTACATTCATATCCCATATAAATCATGCCCGTTCTTGCATTTGTTGCGCCACCGAAGAAATGCCAGCGGGAATTGTCATTGTTGACATCAATATAAGTGTATGGTCCCCGTACCGGGTCAGTAATTTCGAAACTTGTGTAATATTCAGATGCATAGAAGTCATGACTGTTGAAAATTACATAATCTCTGATCGTGTCATTCTGTCTGTTTTCATCCAGTGCCAGATCTGTCCAGAAGGTAAAATCGTAAAGGCCGAAGGCTGACAGGTCGGCTTTTGTGAGGAATCTGAGGGTGTCTGTTGTGAGGGGCGGAATACTTTTGTTGAAAGTTTCAACAACAGGCGCTCCGCCGTTTATTTTGTATCCGGCCTGGAAAGTTGTAACGGGGTCTGTGCCATTGTTTCTTATCAGCAGTTCCATCTCTTCCATCGGGCCGAGGATACACGTGCTTCGTGGCCAAAGTACGCTGGTGAAAAGAAGGTCTTTGGCAGGAGGTGTATATTCATCAGCACCGATATCAGGTGTTGTCAGACTCCTGGGTTCCCAGTCAAAGTCATCCGTCACCAGTGTAACCGGAGTCCCGAGATTGTCCATAGGGATACTTGATACATGAAGATCGCTCGGCGATGTAAAACCCGGATTTATTGATACCGAGTTTGTGTCAACGCCGCTGGCCGATTTCCACATTGCAAGGTTTGCAATTGTCCCGTTCCACCAGCCCCAGTTTTGCACGGCAACTGAATAGAGATTGTTGTAGTTTGATCTTGTTATTGCTGCCGGGGCATTGATCCTTACACAGAATGCACCACCAGTGTTGGCAAAGATGTTATTCAACAACTGGATGCCACTGCCGGATGCAAGAAAGAATGCATGCCCTGCATTGCTCGTTGGTGAGGTGATGTTAACGGAGTTGTGGTAATAGAGATGGTTGTTTGCATTGCTGAGATATATACCATAAACGAATGTGAAGCCACCAATCTCTGCAATCATATTGTTGGCAATCAGTGCTTCCCTGCCTGGTGTGGAGGTGCATGTTGCCATATAGATTCCATATGTACCCAGTGGTGCTATAATGTGATTTTTCACAACCTGCATCTCATTCTGGCAATAATTGAGGTACATGCCATGCCAGTAAGTGGCTGTTGTGCCGTGAATAGCTTCTGTATTTGAATAGATATAATTTGAACTGATGATTGGAGCTTCCTGGTATCTCAGGTCTATTGCTCTGTAATATTGGTTTATGAATTGATTGGAGTCTATTACTGTTCCTTGCTCGTGGATTGTCGTGCTTGGCCCGTAATAGAGGAAACCGTATGACCCATAGAGGAACTGGTTCAAGCGAAACACATTGTTTGTGTCATTGGAGGTTGTTCCTGAAGGACTGTAAACCAGACAAATGTTAGTTGAATTCACTGCCACCGTTGGTCCGATAAGCTTGTTACCGGTAAACTCATTGTTTGAAGACCCGCCACCGATTACAACCACATTGCCAAAGGTGCTGTTTTCGGCCTGGAAGGTGAGGTATTCAAATCTAAGGTATTTGGCGCCATCAAGTTTCAGCACGAAGTTGTCCGTCGTTCCGGCAGCATTGTATTTAATTACTACATCATTAGGGTTCATGGTTGATGACCTGAAGGTGATGGTGTTGGTGGAAGATGCTGCGGGTATGTTCTGAAATGTTAATTGCGTCTGATAAATAGCTGGCTGTAATTCAAAGACCACAGGCCCTGACATGCCACACTGGTCGATTGCTGCAAGGGCATCATTCACGGAGGAGAAGTCGGCTGTGGGGCCTGAACCGACAGTATAGGTCCCGTTGAGAACATTCAGGCATACGAAGCCTGAAGATGTGGCAGTGTCATTATTCGGGTTCTGGTCGATGCTGTCGTTTGGCATGTCAGCCCATGCTTTAACTGCGTAAGACCCCGGAGTCATGTTTTCATTGCCAAGAGTAATGACATTAGAGGCCAGGTAGGGCAGGAGAGTACCTGTCCATTGAGTTGGAGGCCTTGACTGCCCGTTGTATGTGTAATGGATATTAGCCTTTGTTATTGTATCCGTTCCGTAATTTCTGAGAATAACCCTCACAGGGTTGGTGCCGGCTATAGCCATTCCTGAGGGTTCTGTGATCATCGATATCCCCACATCATACTGATAGCTTGTAACCTGAAATCCTATCTGGATGTTGGGCCTGTTATTGGTACCATAAGAGATAGTTGGTGGTGTGGTTGAAGATGACCATGTCTGTGCTTTACCGGTCTGGCCGGATGTGTAAAACCAGTTCACTGCCCCTGTAGCAGCTCCCGGACGGTACCAGTCAACAAGAACCATCAGATTGTCATTCCCGTTATAGTTAAATGTGTTTGCTGTGTTAAAGAGGAAGGTATGCCAGCCTGTCGCAAGTGGCAGATCCTGCTGAGTGTTTTCATATACAAGGGTTGCTCCGCTCAACTCTGTTGTAAAGGTGCCTGATGTGGTTGGTATGGAAGCCATTGATGTGTGCTTCAGGTATATCCTGAAGGTTGCATTGCCAAGATTATATCCGTTAGTGTTGGATTTGTTCCAGGCTATGGACTCTATGATGCCGGATGCATTCATTTCCGATGGAGTAAAAATACTGATGTGATTGCTGTACCAGTAGGAACTTGAGGCACTGCTGATATATGTAGGGCCTACCGTTGCAGAACTGAGAGTGCCCGTCCCGATCTCAACAATTGCCGGTGCCTGTTTCACCTTGAAATAGATGCACCCTGTTGCAGGGTATCTCCCCATATTGTTGTTAGTGGAAGCATCCCAGGCAACTATGTGGTAGCATATCTCTGAATTGTAGGTGTTGCTGGGGATTTCACCTGTATAGATGTTTCCTGACTGAAGGTACATACCAACACTATCCGGTGTTCCATTGTTAACTGTATAGACAATAATCGCAGTGTCAATCCCACTGAAGTCGGTAATTTCGGCGAAAACCTGGAACGGACCTGTGTTGAAAACAGTGTCGGGCAATATTGGTGAAGTAAGCGTGATGACAGGTGGCACCATTTCGTCAGGATTTGCTAAAACCTTTATGTTGTCAATCAACCAGCCATAAGCTCCCTGCCCCCCTATTGAACCACCATCGTATAAACGGAATTTAATCTGCACATTTGGCTGATTTCCTGCTATTGTTGATATGTTGAACTGCTCACTCTTCCACCATGCGTTGGTAGGTATAGCTCCGTTGTTGGCACCATCCCAGTCAAGATACGAGGTGCCGGCAAAACGGTCGGCAATGGTGCCAAAAGCACCGGTGCCCATATACTCTGCTGCTGTCAGTTTATTCCAGGTTACTCCATTATTAATGCTGACGAAGAGCTCTGCATAATCGAAAAAGTCAATCTTGCAGATCTGATCAAACTCCAGAAGAACAAACAGATTTCCAACCGTACTGAAGGAGTTTGTTATCAGGCTTGTTGTGTCACCGGGCTGTATAGCACAATGAATAGACCTGCTGCCCTGGCTGGCGTAAGTCGTGTTTATTGCCCACGCATTGGTGGTACTACTTACCGATGTTACACTGTCGGCTCCTGAAGGAAGTTCAAAATCTTCATGAAATACAACTGTTTGACCTGATGCTGAAAAGATCAGAAAAAACACAGCAATTGCTGAAAGTAGAAATGTTCTCATATTGTGAATTGTTTAGGTTGATATTGCTAAAGGTTTGATGTTGATAGACTTTGTTAATAGCTGTGAGGCAAAGGAATTTCATTATTTGCAAGAAAATTCCAAGTAGCCAAGATATCTAAAATTTAAATCGAAATCAAGAAAAAAAATTCTGAATTATTTTACCGAACTTTACGAGCAACAAAAAACAGATTATATGAGGGAGCATAACATTCCGTCACATCTCAAGACATTGATGCTGGATGCATCTAATGGTTTTTACAGAATTGAGCATTATAAGTCAGGTGACTTTTTCGGTCCTGTCGACCTGGGCTTGCATCTGTCATATATGCATAACAGCTTGAATATCGGTGCCGGTCTTTTTGCCGGCTCTATCTTTCCTGGTTCCAACAGACTTGTGTTCACCGGCATTTCTCCATGCTGGCACGGCTTCTTCATCTCATCAATGGGTGGTGCCGGCCTTGTCTTCGACAACCTTGGCATAAATATGTTGTCTATCAGAGGCAAAGCTGCAACGCCGTCGCTGTTGTACCTTAACCGTGATCACGGTGAGGAGATAAGGGTTGAGTTGATACCACTCGATCTGGAGAACATTTGGGCAGCAGGCAGACAAGGCGTTTACGGACTTATGGAGTTTGCTCTTGAGTATTACAGGGATCATTACAGCAATGACCCCAGGATCCTTGCAACCGGCCCTGCATCTCTCCACACAGATTTTGGAGCGATAGCTTCTGCTCCCATAAGGAAGGGGACTCTTACTCCGGTGGATACCTGGGCAGGCAGGGGAGGTTTTGGCACAAAGATGCTTTCAGAGCATGGCATTGCAGCGATCATTTATGGTGGAACATTCATTGATGAAGATTTCCGGGACAGGAAAGTAGCCGATCAATGGTTTGAAGAGAAATTCAACCAGCATATGGCTGCAAAGGATTTCGAAGCTACCACCAAGTACCGGTTTGACCCGAAGTTTGATACCGGAGGAACCTTTGGCATAAACTTCAAAACCATAGGAGGAGATATGCTGGCTTTCAACTACAGATCAATTTTCTGGAGCCAGGAGGAGAGGCTTAAGGTACATAAGGAGTTGATTCTTGATCATTATCTTAAGCAGTTCAACGAAGAGACTATAAAGCCGAAGCAGCAGAAGAATTGCGGTGAGCCTTGTGTGGCTGTTTGCAAAAAGATGAAGGGGAAATACAAGAAGGATTATGAGCCCTATCAGGCTATGGGGCCACTGTGTGGGATCTTTGACCAGCGGGCAGCCGAATATCTTAACCATACTGCAGACACTCTCGGATTTGATGCCATTTCAGTAGGAGGTGTGCTCGCCTGGCTCATGGAGTGCCTGCATGAAGGTTACCTGAAGCCTGATGAACTTGGTGTCAGTGTACTCCCGGTTTTCACTGCGGAGGACTTTGATGTGGTGAATCACTCGATGCACAATGCTCAACTTGGTGTCAGCCTTCTTATGGAGATGGTGAAACCAGACAGCAGGATACCTCTTATGTACGGTGCCCGCAAATTTGCACGTAAGCTAGCCAGGGAAAAAGGTCAGAGCGTTATTGATAGTTTTGCTTTCAACGCTTTTGCCCGTCAGGGTTGGATGGTGCCAAACCAATACTGGGTGCCGGGAGTCTTATCTCCGGTAGCGGTCTCCGGCAAATACTATATGAATTACAACAGGGAATTCATGCCGCCCCGTGAGCTTGGAAAAGCAAATGCCCGGAGAATGGTCAAAGAGCTGATGCTTGATAACCTTGGTATATGCAGATTCCACCGCGCCTGGGCGGAAGACCTTATGCCTGATATTGTTGAGGCACTGCTCGGTTTTAAAGAAGAATTTATGAAGTCCGTTTACCTCTCGGCAAGCAGAATTACCAGCCGCAATGCTTCAGTATTCTTTGAGTCGGCCAGAAATTCAGAAATCCTATTCAGCTTCCTTAAAAAACAACATGAAATAACTAATGGTAGTAATCAGATTCTGGCAGACTGGATTGCAAAGTTTGAATCTGACATGAATGGTGCAGCGATGGATTTCTGGTATGAGATACACAAGGGTTTGCACGAAAGCCTCAGGGAGTTTCCATAAAAAGGAATTCTCTGTTATGTTAAATTCTTCCGTTGGTATTTTTTCACTCTTTTATTTTGATAACCTTTTCGCTGAACAGCACCTTTCCGGATTGATCCAGGATCAAAAGGATGTGAACTCCTTGTGCCAGGTTCTGTGTTGAAAAGATAAGGGCATTTTTACCCTTGCTGACCGGCCCTTCGTAAAACCTGTGAATGCGCTGGCCTGACATAGACCGTAACTCAATGATCAGCTCCTCACTGTTCTCCATAACGAACTCCATTCCGAACAGATCTGATACAGGGTTTGGATATAAGGCAGCATCAAGTTTGCGCCCTTTCATTACAAGAGGTGTTTCAGCAATTGGTGAAGTTATCTCTGCAATCTGTGTCCCCAGCCGTCTGGCAAAACCTACTCTTCTGCCAAACATGCCCGATATCCAAACTGTACCCGGCTCATCGTATTTTCTCTGATTACCGGTATAGTCACCCCATCTCTGATAACTTCCAGAGAGAACCTCAATATTATGTTCCCCGGTTTTTATCTCAACCCTGTTCGAGTAACCACCGGCACCATCATAGAAGACAGCAGAAACACCCGGGTGAACGCTATCTCCGGTATGATTGAATCCGATGATTGACTGCTGGCTGAACAGGGTATTGCCAGTATATGATATGTTCGGATAACCATATTCCATTCCGGGTTCAGTGAGCAATCTGAGCTTCACCTCCGGAAAACGGTTTACGTTGCTGATGATCCCGTGATAGATTACCGCTGAACCTGTAGTAGTGTCTATGGTGTTGCCGACCATCTGGATGGTGTTGTTATGGATAAACCCACCAAGCACACGTGCATCGTTTGTTGCAAGCACCATGTTTGTTTTGGGTTGCCTGGCATCAGGAGGGGCTCCATAGCCCACATCTGATTTGAGACAGGTAATCTTCAGCTTTGCATCCTGCTGATTAAGGTTTCCGGTGATCTCGAGAAGGAAAATGGAGTCTGAATATAGGGTGAAGTTTCTGTTGCTAAGCAGAAAGATGTTAGGTCCCAGCAATTTGTCCCCCGATTGTATCGGGTGAAGATTGCGGATGTTCACACCATCAAAAAGAATGTTGCTCCACAGTTTTGAGTTCAGCGTTTGTCCGTTGTAGCCTGTGAACTTGTCAACCTGCCAGATAACCGACTGCCTGAATGATGTTTGCCATGAGGTTCCGTAGTCGAGAAGATTCACAGTGATGAAGAGTTCATCCCTGGTAAGCGCAATAGCCGGAAAATCTGTCCAGCTTGTATCGTTTAGCGGATTGCCCGGCAAAGAATAGACATTCCAGTTTCCCATCATGTCATTGGTTTCACTGAAACCTACCACAATATCAGTCTTTGTGTCAGAACTGGCACCGGCAAGAAATACGATAATAAACCTGTCTTCATCCGGGTCGTACAGAAGTTTGGGATCATACTGATGAGTTGAGATGCCTGTGAGTGAGGCCGAGAAATTTCTCAGGGTCATTGACTTCAGTAATGAGTCGGTGTTGAGGTCATAAAAGATTATGTTTGTGTTAATGGCTGAAATAAGTTGCCCCCCGTTGGAAACAGCAATAATGTTGTCATTTGGTACGCCAAGGTTGTATTGGTTTCCTTCAAAGTTGCGCATGATAACAGGGTCATCCATGTGGCTGGTTCCGAAGCCCTGCGAAACATTCTGCATGGTGCTTTTGGCCTCCCTCCTGGGAAATCTTTGTGCACTCTCGCTTTTCAGTTCCTTCAGGTAGTATCTGTAGTTTGGGTTTCCAATTGTCAGTTCTTCAAAATTTCTCAGCCTGAAACCCCAGTCGTTATCTGTCTCAGCAATGTTAATCCTCCCCAAAGGTTCAATCCGAAAACTGCCGGTTGAATAATTTACTTCCTGTGCGCTTAATGATAAACATGTTGTAAATAAGAGAGTAATGATCACAAATCTCATGAGCCGGTTCATAGATAAAAGTATAGATTAAAAAAATTCTTTACTGGATAAAAGTACAAAAAATATCATTAGAGTCCGATAAACCAAAGGAATCTCAAACACATTTTAGACTATTTCCATTTCTGGCCGGACACTATTGAAAAAATATGATACTGGTATGAAGCCGTTAATACATCGCCGGCGATATTATCCAGTTTTGGGAAATTTTGTAAATTTGCAAAAAGATTTAGATGAGAATTTTCATTTGTTTGATGAGTTTGCTGGCATTTCTTCCAGCCGGCGGACAGGAGTGGGTGAGGATGTTTTCTGATTCGGCAGTCAATTTTCACGAGGTAAGGGAGGAGTTTGAGAGTTACATTTCACAGCAGGATTTGACACAGCGGGTGCCTGGCATGAAGCAGTTTGACAGGTATTCATATTTCACGGAGACCCGTGTAGATGAGTCCGGCAGGTTCGGGCGTCCGGACGGCACGTGGCAGGAGTATCAACGACTGATGAAAGAGAGGGCGTCAGGGAAATTCAGCCAATCAGCAAACTGGATGCCCGTTGGCCCTTTTATGTTGCCGGTGAACAGTCCAGGGATGGGCAGGATCAATTGTATAGCCTTTCATCCTACTGATCCGCAAATCATGTATGCCGGTGCAGCCTCCGGTGGCGTATGGCGCAGCACTAATGCAGGCGGCTACTGGCACCCGATGTCTGACCATATTGCCAGCCTCGGCATCTCTTCAATAGTCGTTGACCATCAGAACCCAAATATTGTGTATGCTGCCACAGGCGACTTTAACCATTCCGACACCTACTCAATAGGGGTGATCAAGTCTTATGATGCTGGACAAACCTGGCAATCAACAGGCCTCGACTGGATTGTTCAGAACCAGAGGAGGATATCAAGGATACTTATGCATCCTGCAAATCCGGATATTCTTTATGCAGGTACCTCAACCGGCCTGTATAAAACCATTGACGGCGGTGATAACTGGGTGATTGTCAGGCCGGGTGTTGTCGGTGATCTTGCTTTCAAACCAAATAACCCTTCGGTAATTTATGCAGTTATCAATTCACGGTTCTGGAAATCTGAGAACGACGGGACTTCATTCACCCAAACAAACGTTGCCTTCAGTATCACCCCGGGAAGAGCAAAAATTGCTGTTACACCTGCAGACACCAACTATGTATACATGATTACAATCAGGAACAGTGATTCCGGCTTTGAGGGGCTTTACAGGTCAACAGATGGTGGAAATAATTTTGCTCAGATGTCCACATCACCAAATATTCTTGGATATGCGACTGATGGATCAAGCAGTGGCGGCATTGCCTGGTATTGCCTTGGAATTGCTGCTTCACCGGTAAACAAAAATGAGGTGTTCGCTGCAAGTGTCAATATCTGGCGAAGCACAAATAGCGGATCTTCCTGGAATATCAGAGCACACTGGTACGGAGATCAGGGCCTGCCATACGTGCATGCCGATATCCATGATATGCAGTACCACCCGCTTACCGGGGCACTCTATATCTGTCACGATGGTGGCATAGATGTGACCACCAACAGTGGAGCATCATTCCAGCAGCGAAATGACGGCCTTATGATTGGGCAGGTTTACCGCATCGGCCTTTCAAAACAGGATTACCGCAGAATGATAGGCGGGTGGCAGGATAATGGCACCCACTTCCTCAATAACGGTGTATGGAAGCATATGCTTGGCGGTGACGGGATGGAGTGTATTATCAGCCATACCAACTACAATTATATGTATGCCGAATGGCAATACGGCAATATCTACCGTACCGTTGACGGTGGAAATAACTGGGCTAAGATCTCAGATGTTATCTCTGAAACCGGTTCATGGGTCACACCCTATGTGATGCACCCGACAAATCATCACACACTTATCGCAGGATACAACAACATCTGGCGTTCCAGTAATTTCGGGAATTCATGGACACAACTGACCAGCTTTACTGCAAATGGCTATTATGACAAGTTCAGATCAATTGCCTATGCCCCCTCTAATCCGAACTACATCTATGCAGCAACATACAACAGGATTTACCGCAGCTCAAACGGAGGGCAGACATGGGTGCAGGTTAACAATAATCTTCCTTCACACCCAATAACCTACATATCGGTAAATCACAGCAACCCGCTTGCCGTGTATGTTTCGTTGGGAGGCTTCAATAATGGCAGCAAGGTGTTTGTCACCAGCAGCGGGGGCAACTCCTGGCAGAACATCTCAGGGTCATTGCCAAATCTGCCGGCAAACTGTGTCATCCATGAAAAAAATACCCCCGGCGGAATCTATGTAGGGATGGATGTAGGTGTCTTCTATCGCGACAGTACACTTACCGACTGGGTGCCTTTCTTCGATGGATTGCCAAATGTGCGTATCTCTGAACTTGAGATACATTACGATGCACATAAGCTGGTTGCCGCAACATATGGCCGGGGAATCTGGTGGAGTGATACATACACCTGGCTGAACAATATCAATGAGGCCAGCCCCGGAAAAAAGGCTTCATTCAATATCTACCCCAATCCATCTAACGGGAATTTTTCCATCACCCTTAACGGAGATTCCGATATCATCAGAAACATTAAACTGGTTTCCTCTGCAGGAATGACAGTGAAGGAGTGGAGCCCCGGCATTAGGCAATCATTCATCCATATAAACGAGCAAGGCAATTTGCCATCCGGATTGTATCTGCTATTGGCAGAACTTGAGAGTGGGCATGTTACTTCAGGAAAACTAATTATCAGGAATTAAACTGAATGAACTACGACTATCATGAACTTCCCAATGGAATCCGGGTTGTTTACAGGGCTTCGGCATCAAAAGTTTCACACCTTGGAGTCTATATCAATGCCGGTTCCAGAGACGAGCGGGCAGAGGAGCAAGGTGTGGCACATTTCATTGAACACATGGCTTTCAAAGGTACTTTGAGAAGGAAGGCTTACCACATCCTAAGCAGACTTGACAATGTGGGCGGAGATCTTAATGCTTTCACAACAAAAGAGCATACCTGTCTCTACGCCTCGTTTCTGTCAGAATATACAGCCCGTGCAGTGGAGCTTTTTGCTGACATCATACTGAACTCTACATTCCCGGAGAAAGAGATTGCCAAAGAGAAAACCGTAATCCTCGACGAGATCAACTCCTATAAGGATTCACCTTCTGAATCCATATATGATGATTTCGAGGATTTGATATTCAAGGGACACCAGCTCGGCATGAATATTCTGGGTTCGCCTGAAACAGTGAAGAGTATCAGAAAGCAACAGATCATAAGGTTTATACAACGAAATTATTCAGCTCGTGAAACTGTTGTTGCATACGTTGGGAATATGCCGTTCACAAAGGTGGTCAAACTTATTGAGCATTTCCTTGCGTCAATGCCTGGAAAAGATCTGCAGCGATCCAGGCTCCCCTTCAAAGGTTTTAAACCTGTTTACATGAAAACAGGGAAAGAGATTCATCAGACACATGCTATTACAGGCACTATTGCTTATCCTCTAAATGACAAAAGAAAAACTGCGCTTTATCTGTTGACCAACCTGCTTGGCGGCCCGGGTTCAAACAGCAGGTTGAACATGGCACTCAGGGAGCGCAGGGGGTATACCTATCATGTTGAATCAAATTACCAGCCATTTTCTGATTCCGGATACTTCAACATATATCTGGGAACAACCACAAATGATGCATCAGGAGCAATTGCTGTGGCCTTCAGAGAGCTTGAGAGGTTGAAAAAGGAGAGACTTGGCGGCTTGCAGCTTCATCGGGCTAAAGCTCAGCTCTCAGGGCAGATCGCTCTGGCATTTGAGTCCAATCTTCATGAAATGCTTTCGATAGGAAAGAGATTGCTGAGCCGGGAAAAGGTTGAGACTCTTGACGAAATTATTGTTTTAGTGCAGAGGCTGACAGCAACAGAACTCCTTGAAGTGGCAAACGATATTTTTCAAAAGGATAACTTTTCAACACTTATATATCAGCCAAACGACCATGATCAAAGATGACGGATTGTTGAGTTATGCTCTTTCGTTCTCTACGCCGGAGCCGGAGATTCTGAAGGAATTGCACAGAGACACTCACCTGAAGATGCTTCACCCCAGAATGGCCTCAGGCCATCTGCAGGGCAGATTGCTTTCTATGATCAGCAAAATGATAAGGCCATCAAATATTCTTGAGATAGGCACCTTTACCGGATATAGCGCGATCTGCCTTTCTGAAGGATTGATACCAGGCAGACATCTGCATACAATTGAAGTGAATCCTGAACTTGAGGATTACGTAACGAAGTGGATAACCAAAGCCGGCCTCAGAGACGTGGTTACTCTCCATATTGCAGATGCAGCTGAGGTAATTGAAGAGCTCATATCAAAAATAAGTTTCGACCTGGTATTTCTCGATGCAGATAAACCGGAATACCCCCGCTATTATCAGATGCTGCGAAAAAATTTAAATCCCGGTGCGTTTATAATCGCTGATAATGTATTGTGGGATGGGAAAGTAACAGATGAGAGTAATTTAACCTCAGATCCCGAAACAGCAGGTATTCATGCTTTCAATAAAATGGTAATTGATGATCCCGGTGTTGAAAACATCATCCTGCCTGTGAGGGATGGTTTGTCACTGATCAGGATCCTGTGATGATGCATCAGCCACCCAGGTCGATCTCAAGCCCAACCCTCAAAGGGGTGATGTCAGTTTTGCTGTATTCCGGCTTCAGGTAGTCAATCATCCTGTACTGAGCAAAGACCTTAAATTTGTTAAACCCCACACCTGCCTGGAATCCCCAGGCAGACCGGTTGACGAGCTTATTCACAGCACTGGTGGTGGCAGTAATATCGAAATTCTGATCTTTGCCCTCGAACTTATGTCTCACTGCGAAGTGATACTGCCCGTAAACACCGGCTTCAATATATTTTCCAAGGTGGTCGCCTCTGCGTCCGTAGTTGAACCGGTGAAACCATGCACCGGCAATGGAGTGGTTCGCGAACCTCTCCTTGTCAATCTCTGTCATGAATTTCACTTTGAGCAGTTCCCCGGGATTTTTCATGTTATAACTGGCAGTTGAGTAAAAGATGTCAAATCCGGTAGAGTAAAAGTTGCAGAATCTGCGCTTATACCTTCCCCCCAATGTGAAATCAAGGCTGCCGGCAATCTTCACTGCCTGCCACGAAGATAGGCTTACAGGTTCAGTAAGCCTGATAAAACCGGTAGCGTAATGCTTTTTGTTCGGGCCCCATTTGGAATGGAAGACTTCGTCTGAGTGCGTTTTTGAGAATACCGGCGTGACACTTTGTGGCCATAAAGGTTGTGAAATCAGAAGGAATATGGCCAATAATGCTGTATATAATGCTGTACGGTAATGTATCATTTTTTTTTTTTTTATTCTGATGAAGATTCTTCATTGTTGGGTTTATCGAACGTCAGGCAGTTTGTATAGCCACGGAAATGAACACAAACCGTTTCACCATATTCCAGATAAAGATCATTCTTACTAAAGGTGCTGAAGAGTGCCTTTATTTCCATGATGCGGTAATCTCTTAACACACCTGCCGGGTTTCTTACGTGGAAATAGATGAAGTTGTTGGGAGATGTATGCAGCTTACCGGAGGTGTTCTCACAATCATCATCATCGACAGAACAAAAATATCTGCTCACTATAAAACCGCTGGCGGCTGTGACGTCAGGAGATATGGAGTCAGCTTTGATCACCAGTTCGCCGGTTTTGTCGATTTCCATTGTGAATGTGGGAGACTTTCTGCTTTCCTGGTAGCTGGAGTCAAGGAAGAAATCTGCCTGTGGAATCCCGTAGCCATGAGCATAGTCGTAGTAAGGATAGAGATGACCAGATTGTTCGATTCTTCTGAACAGTTCCATATTATTGATTGATCTGTCGGATTGCCAGGCGCAGGCGGCAAACCCTGCTACCAGAGGAGAAGAGAAGGAGGTGCCTTGTGTATTTTTGAGCTTTCTCCTGTCGGCAGCGACCACGTGTGCATAGGCGGTGACGTTGGGTTTAAGCCTGTTGTCGGATGTGGGGCCGAAGGAGCTGAAAGAGGTGTGGAATCCGGTATTGGGATATATACCGCCAATTGCGAGCACACTGTCGGCATCCGCCGGTGCACCTATCACCCTCCATCTGTCAGAGCCGGAGTTGCCGGCAGAATTAACAACCAGGATCCCTTTCGATGCCGCCATATTTGCAGCCCGCGTCACAAAAGTAGTCTTGCCATCCATCTGGATATTGTGATACCGGTGCTGAACATACCCCAACGAGCTGTTTATTATGTCAGCTCCATGCTTGTCCGACCACTCTGCTGCAGCAAGCCAGTACTGCTCCTCCTTAAAAGGCTCCCTGCGGATCTCTGTAATAGCCAGAAGGTAGGATGCACCGGTTGCCAGTCCCATTGGCTGACCGTTAAGCATACCCCCGATACATGAGAGCACCATCGTGCCGTGACTGATACCCCGGTCAATATTTTCGCGGTTGCGGGTGAAATCCCACGTTTTCAGGATACGGCCGCCTTCAACAAGATGTGATAAAGCAGGATTGGTAAGGTAGGTCGGGAACCCTCCGTCGAATACAGCGATACGTATTCCAGTGCCATCTATCCCGGCACTGCGCCATCGTTCAATTCCCAGAACCGACACCTGGCTCTCCATCAGATTTCTCTGTACCTGGCTCAGGGTAGTGTCAAACGATGCCTTTGCATATTCCATAGAATAAATGGCTGACGAAGCCTCCACACCCGACACAAAAGGTAATGCTGCGATCTCTCTTATTGCCTCATCATCTGCTGATACAGCAACTGCATTGAACCACCTGGAAGCATAGCCAACACTATCGGCATACTGCCCGAGCTCTGAAAGGTAACCTGCATTGACAGGGTAATCGGTTATGCAATCAATGGGATAACCTGTGCGAAGCCTCCTGTCGATCGTATGGCTGTCGAAGTATTCATACGGATCGAAAACAACACCCGCCTTGTCTTTCAGGAATACCCAGTAATGCTGGGCGCCCGAATAAGCATACATAAAAAGCAGGATAAATGTCAGAAGGCTTCTGAGAACAATCTTGTTTCTCTTCATAGCCGGAATTGTTGATGAAATATAAAGTGCTGTACTCATTCAACGGTAAAAATAGAAATAATTACAGAAGAGGTCAGTGCAATCTGCACTATTTTATAAAAAAAAGAGGCTGCCTTTGCGTGGCAGCCTCTTTCCGGAAAATCGTCTTCCGGAAAATATTATTTCTTGATAATCTTGGCAGTTTTGCTTTCGTTGCCGGCAATGACCTGTACCACATAGTTACCTCTTCTGAGGTGTGACAGTTCCAGCCTGATCTCATTCCTTCCACTGGTGAGTGTGCCTGCATCCATTTCGGCAACCACTTTTCCGGTGATATCAAATACCCTTACCATCACTTTGCTTGCAGAGTTGAGGTTCACGACAGCGGTTGCATTGTGGTCAACGGGATTGGGATATACCAGAAGTTGTGATCTGAAGGTTGAAGGTTTTTGGGCGGTGGGTTTGTCGATTCCAACATATGTCATGATTCTGAACGCACCACGCCCGTGAGTACCTGCATAGATCCCTCCATAGTTTGTTGTTGCCGGGAATTCGTAAACGAACACCTCGTCGTCAATCTCGATCACCAGCGCCTGGTATGGGAAGTTCGTTGTCTGCTGGTGGAGCATGAGTGTGGGCACACGATCCATTCCCTCATTGATTTCTACCCAGACCGGATTCATTGCAGCTACATTCTCGGTCATATAGGTTCCATACTCAGTTCCAACGATCAGGATATTTGGATTGTGTAGAGGAATGAGTGATGAGTAAACCGGGAAGAGTGGCAGCCTGGTGCTGGCAGTTGTACCCTGCTTTGAAGCCCATGCGGGGGATGGTGAGGTAGCATCAGTAGTTCTGTAAACATAAATGTTGTTTCCATAGTTTCCGAGGGTGACAACGACGTGATCGTTGTTGGAGGGATCAACAGCAATGGAAGTAACGGCTCTGTTGCCCCAGTTGCCGATCAGATCCTTTGTAATCACCTGGGCGGAGCTTGCCATATCAGCACTCAGGGAGTCATAAGCCTGCCTGATGTTTGAAAACCTGAACACATTGCCACCAGTCGTTCCGGCGAAGATATGGTCGCCATCATCGGAGATGGTGAAGGTCTTCAATTCACCCCCTGTCACAGTACCAATCTTGAACCATCTTGGTGTCCCACTGAAGTCGAGGGGCTCTCTTGTCATCCACAATGCAGTACGGCTGGCAATAACGAACATACTCTGCACGGGATTCTGTATCCACATTGAATCGCCATTGTTGAGACCTGCAAGCAGGGTGTGGAAAAGTGGATACCCGTGGTGTGGCAGCCTGAAGCCAATAACTTCTCCGGCAAGGTAATTTGTGTCTGCAACAAAAAGAACGGAATCCTTGGCATCGTAAGCATGGATCGTTTCCCAGAGAGCGAGAGGGGTAACAAATACTGAGAAGTTTGTTCCCGGTGTTCCTTCCTGCAACATTCTTAGGTTGAAGAAAGCCGGTTCAGAGGTGTTGGTTCCGCTGTAAGCGGCTTGCCAGGTGCCGCCATCGTTTGCGGTTCTGGCTGCCATGCCGCGTTGGGATGAAACAAAATATGCCTCAGTATTGATTTGTGAGATCGCACCATATCCGCCATCGCCTCCCCAGACAGTGCGTGCTGCACCAGGTGTATTGCCTTTGAAGTCTATAAACTGGTAGCTGTTATCCTGTGTTCCACCCATAACCTGGCCTGAACCACTGGAAGTAATTGCATAGTATTGAATAGTGTTGAAATTTTTGTTCATCATATTCCATGTAATCCCACCATTGGTAGAGCGATGAAGCCCGCCGTCGCAGCCTACGAAGATGATATCGGGGTTGTTGGGATGGAATACAAATTTGTGGATGTCAACATGGACATACAGTGGGTGTGTTGTTGAAAGGTTGCCGTTGGTAATCTGCAGCCATGTTCCGCCCTCTTCCCATTTCCAGATGTTGATGCCACCAACAAGGATTTTGTTCTTGTTGTTGGGATAAACGATGATTTCATTGTCATAAATTCCCTGATTGCTGTGGATGTCAAAATTTGGAGTCGCCGCCGGAGCTATCTGAGTCCATGTGGCACCTTTGTCTGTTGTTCGCCATACGCCTTGTGTGGTGCCGTTGGCGGCTGCCAGGCTGGCATAGATGTAATTTGGGTCTGATGGAGCAACAGCAATCTCCATACGTCCGCCTGCGGTTGGCATGGTGAAGCCAGCACCTGAAACTCTGTTGAAATTGACACCGTCAGCAGAGACAAAACAGTTTCTGTTGACTACGGCAACAACAGTTCCGTCGGAAGCTACCTCAACATCATCAGCATTTATGTTCGGTGTGTTTGGAGTGTAAACAGGAGTAATGGCCCATGTTGCTCCTCCATCACCTGAAATCCTTAAGCCGGCATTGGTGGCTGCGTAAACGTTGCCGTTTGAATGAACTGCCATCTCGTTTATGTAAGTCCAGCTGGTGGTGCTTGACAATAACGTGAAGTTCTGACCATCCGTTGATTTGTAAATTCCTGTACCGTTAAATCCACGGGTGCCGTCGCCAACACCGGGATAGAAACCTTCACCGGTACCAACATAAATGTCACCATTAGGCGCCTGTGTGATGCAGCCAATGATCATGTTGTCTGATATTGAGGTAACCTTTTTCCAACTGCTTCCGGCAGTTTCAGAATACCATAGCCCACCACTCACTGCTCCGGCATACATAAGAGTTGGGTTGTTTCTGTCGAAAAGAATCGCACGGGTCCTCCCACCCAGGTTGTCCGGTCCCATCTCATCCCATGTCCATGCAGCACTCTTCGACTTACCCAAAAGGTTGATCTCCTTCAATGCACGCTGAACATCTTCAATGTCAACCTCACCTGTGATCTGGTTATTTCTGATCAGTCTCCAGTATTCTGCAGCTCCTGTTATCGACTGGTCGATAAATGCATGCCGTGGAGTGTAACTCCGCTCCTTCTGGCCAGGATTAACAATCAAAAACAACAAAGCCACCAGCGGCAGCAGTGTAAAGCTGAATAGTAACGTTTTGTTTTTCATACCAATATGTTAAATTACTTGATTAAATGTTCGGTTATGATTTTAGGGGCACAATTTACACCTTTTTTAAAAACTGACAAAAAAAACTTAATTGCTCAAGGGCCGATGTTTATTAAATCTGAACCGTAATTTCTCAATAGCGATAAAAATAATGTAAAGTAACTTAACAGCAGCAATCAATCAGTTAAAGGCCGAAATCATTAAGTGAATGGATTCAGAGAAAAGTTTCCGGAGTTGTACATAAACTGATTAAAAATTTATCTTTACCCCCAAAAATCATTAACCAACACTTAAACAGGATGCATGAACAATTACAGGCTCTTGATGCTATAAGGCTGAACTTCAATCCTGAAGGGATATTGATAATTAATATCACGATTGCTTTTATCATGTTTGGTGTAGCCCTTGAGATAAAGCCAGAACACTTCCGCCAGGTTGTCAACAGGCCAAAATCTGTTATGGTAGGTTTTGGGTCACAGTTCATCCTTTTGCCGGCAGTCACATTTCTTGTTGTAAAGCTTCTCGGAAATTTTATCTCTCCGGCCGTAGCAATGGGGATGATCCTTGTTGCCTGTTGCCCTGGCGGTAATATATCCAATTTCATGTCTTCACTTGCCAAAGCAAATATTGCTCTTTCAGTAAGCCTGACCGCCATAGCCACTCTCGGTGCAATCATCCTTACACCACTGAATTTTGCTCTATGGGGCGGGCTATACACTACCTCAAGTGACCTGCTGCAACCAATCATTATCGATCCGTTTGAGATGTTCAAAACAGTGGTGATACTGCTCGGAATCCCATTGATGCTCGGAATGGCAGTTGCTCACTTCTTCCCCCGATTCACTTCCAAAGTGGTTAAACCATTGAAGAACATCTCAATGCTCATATTTATCGGTATTGTTATCCTTGCTTTCTCTAACAATTACGAATACTTCATCAGCTTTATCGGGCTAATCTTCATGCTGGTGCTTATCCATAATGCTGTTGCCTTATCCCTGGGTTATTCTGTTGGTACCATTTTCAGGCTTCCCAAACCCGACAGGCGTACTACAACCATCGAGACGGGAATACAGAACTCAGCACTTGGCCTTGCCCTGCTTTTCAACCCGAAAATATTTCCTGAGCCTGTCGGGGGTATGGCATTCATAGCTGCATGGTGGGGTATATGGCATATCATATCCGGGCTGGGACTGGCATCTGTACTGGCAAGGATTCCGTATAAGAATAATGTTGAGACTGTTGTGGCAGATGTCGTTGAGAAAAAATAAATGATGAACTGTTATGGGTAGAAAAAATATAGAGAAGTTCTCTGTTGGTTACTATTTTCTGAAGATTTATGGCAGGTTGATGCACTATTTCTACTATGGTCGTCTCAGAGTCAAGGGGAAGGAGAATATCCCTTACGGGGAGCCAATGATCTTTGCCCCCAATCACCAGAATGCGCTGATGGATGCACTCGCCGTGCTCTATACAATACCCCGGCAGATGGTTTTCCTTGCCAGGGCAGATATCTTCAGAAAGGGATTCCTATCATCTCTGCTTGCCTTTCTTAAAATATTGCCGATCTACCGGATCCGTGATGGTTATTCGGCCTTGCAAAGCAATACAGAGGTGTTTGATAGAACTGTTGAAGTTTTGCGTTCCGGCACTCCGCTGGTTATACTTCCTGAAGGTAGCCATGAAGGCATCCGTAAGCTTCGCCCGCTGAAAAAAGGAATAGCCCGTATAGCCTTCCAGGCTGAAGAGGCCTGTGGCTATGAGCTTGGCATAAATATCATACCTGTCGGTCTCGACTACTCAAGGTATGAGAAATCCGGTAGCGAGTTGCTGGTTCAGTATGGCGCTCCTATCAAGGTAAAAGAGTACACTTCCCTATACCGTGAAAACCCGCCGAAAGCTGTCAATGCCCTCATCCAGGAGTTGAAGACCCGCATCAGTGGGCTTATGATTGATATCCGGAATGAGGAGTACTATGACATGATTGAGATCCTCCGGAAGTGTTATGCATATACAATACTGAAGGACGGCAGACAGAGGATAACACCATGGAGCCGGCATGCCGCCGAGATAGAAACTATCAGGTTATTTGAGGCTTATCTTCAGGAAGATTTTGATGTAGATCTGATCAGAAACCTGCAGGCAGTTGCAGATAAATACCGTCTTGCTCTCGGATATAATAAACTTCAGTTCAGAAACCCGGAGGAGGGTCGGATGCCCTGGTGGAAGGTTGCTCTCCATTCCATGCTTTTCCTCGCATCATTGCCAATCTTTATAGTGGGATTTGTAAATAATATACTGCCTGCACTGGCCCCAAAATACATAGAAAAAAAGATTAAAGATGTGCAATTCCGCTCATCATTCAAATATGCGCTGTCTCTGATTACATTTCCGGTTTTTTACTTGATCCAGGTGCTTCTGTTCTGTCTTTTTGTGCCTTTACCGGAAGTTTGGACACTGATCTATCTGCTGTCATTGCCCTTGTCCGGATTAATAGCTGCGAGATACAGGCTGCTTTTCAAGCGGTTCCTGGCACGGTTGAGATACCGCTTCCTCAATCTGTCAAATCCGGAACAGTATAAGCATATTCAGATCCTCAGGGAGAATATTGACCGGATGATGAAGGAAATTGTTGGTAATGCTAAACCTGTCAATGGCTAACCACATTTACTGAACCATATTTTTCCGGATGTTGCTATAATGTGTATGGTTCTCCTTTTCCAGTGCAGATATCTTTTCAACAAAATGTTGCAATGCAGCCTCCTTCGTTCTGAAATCAGGAAGTGGTTCGCTGAAAGCCCCCAGATATGCACAGGAAACCGAAGCAGCATTCAACCCATCCTGCAAAGAGAGATATAGTTTCAGAGTTTCACCTGTGCATGCATACTTTCGCGTCTGGCTGATATTGTGTTCCATCAGTCGGATTGCTTCACCTGCCTGACGCTTCAGTTTCCCATCGCGCCGCATCTGATAGATGTATGCCATTTGCGTTTCCATCCTTTTGATAAGGACTTCCATCCTGTTGTAGTGTTGAACCTGTGTTGCCGAGATCCTGTTCCTCTGGTTGATTACATACAGTCCTGTTATTGTCTGACGCATACGGTAACTCTGAGTGTCATAATAGAGAGTCTTGTCGCCGCCAATCTGTCTGTGTAAAAAATACTGCGGATGATAGATGGTGTTTTGTAAAAGTCCGGTGAGCTGGTAACGTGGATTGGAGAGCAAAGAGACAGTATCAAGCGAAAATGGATAATCTCTGACCTTCTCACTCCTTTGTGCTGCCAGAAGCTGGTACTCCCTTATGATCTTTATTGAATGGTCGTGCTGTTCGATATGCAGGATGTTGCCGGTGCTGTCTTTAATAACAGTGCCTGATTCAAGTCCATGATCCCAGGTGATTGTGATGATGCTGTCAGGGTAACTCCAGACCCATTCGCCATGGAAAAACCCGTTTTCATCGAAGCTTCCGGAGATCTCAAACTCCTTTTCAAACATCGCATAGAACGGCCCGGTAATAATGCCGTTGGTAAAACTCAGCTCAACAATGACTGTTCTTACAGTGTCGTAGCGCCCCCATGTCCACCTGTCCTGTTTCTTCTCCCCTTCACGGCTACGGAGAGCAGTCTCATAACGCCATTTTCCGTTCGGGACGCCCATGGAAAAAGAAGCATCAAGAGAAACTGTGCCTGTTGTGTAAAGTTTTGGGTGCTGCAACCTGAAATCTCTCTGGTTTATTTTGTAACTCCAGGCACCATCCTTAAGGTTATCGACAAAATTGCCTGTTATGTAGTGGTTAAACCGCGACTGGTCTTCTCTTGCCTTTACAGTATAGCGAAATGTCCCATGTTTGATGTGTTCCCGGGTTTTCTCATCAATGCGGTATGTGTATGTCACATCACCCGCTTCGGTAAAGCCATTCTGTAGTTTCCCCTGGTGCTTCTGGAGAGGTTGGGCATTGAGGAAGATGGGTGATAAAAGCAAGATGGTGAAAAGAATGAGTTGCTGCATCATAATAAATATTTGATTGGCTAAAAATAGATAAAATTCTGTTTTGCCTTATTTCATATCTTTGCGCACCGAAAATAAATATGGAACAATTATGAGCAATATCCCTGAACGAACCAAATGCCTGATCATAGGATCGGGGCCGGCAGGATATACCGCCGGTATTTATGCAGCGCGAGCTGATCTTAAACCGATACTTTACCAGGGTCTTCAACCTGGAGGCCAGTTGACGATAACTACAGAGGTTGAGAATTTCCCGGGATATCCTGATGGCATCACCGGCCCTGAAATGATGGAAGACCTGAAGAAGCAGTGTGAGAGGTTTGGAACAGATGTGCGCTGGGGGATTGTAACGGAAGTTGACTTTTCTGAGCGGCCATACAGGGTTAAAGCTGATGACGGGAAAGAGATCCTTGCCGAAACAGTTATCATCTCTACCGGGGCAACAGCCAAATGGCTGGGTCTGGAGAGTGAAAAGAAGTTCAATGGTTACGGGGTGTCAGCATGTGCCACCTGTGACGGATTCTTTTATCGTGGTAAGGAAGTGGCTGTCGTAGGTGGTGGAGATACAGCAGCAGAAGAGGCCACCTATCTGGCAAATCTTTGCAGTAAGGTATACCTTATACACAGGCGTGATGAGCTACGGGCATCCAAAGCGATGCAGCACCGGGTGTTCAGGACTCCCAACATCGAGATGGTGTGGAACTCTGTCCCCAGAGAAATCGTGGGAGGGCAAACCGTTGATGGCGTTATAATTCAGGATGTCAACACAGGGGAGGAGCGCCGCCTGGATGTGGAAGGATTCTTCGTGGCAATCGGCCACAAACCCAATACTGAGCTTTTCAAAGATGTTCTCGATATGGATGAGTTGGGATACTTGATCACCAAACCTGACTCAACCGCAACCAACATTCCCGGAGTTTTTGCAGCCGGCGATGTGCAGGACAAGACTTACCGCCAGGCAGTCACAGCCGCCGGAACAGGTTGCATGGCCGCTATCGAGGCCGAACGATTCCTGGGAGAATTAATATAGGGTAAACCTTTTACTTTTGCCTTTTGCCTTTTGCCTTGCTCAGGCATCAATATTGGCATAGGTAGCATTCTGCTCAATAAACTCCCGTCTGGGGGGCACTTCATCGCCCATCAGCATTGAGAATACGCGGTCGGCTTCGGCTGCATTTTCGATATCCACCTGGCGCAGTGTGCGTGTTGCAGGGTCCATGGTGGTGCTCCAGAGCTGCTCGGCGTTCATCTCTCCAAGTCCTTTGTAACGTTGTAAGTGAATACCCTTCTCCCCGCCTGCACCGTCAGTAGAAAATTCCCTGATAAATTCGTCTCTCTCCTGGTCGTTCCAGCAGTAACGTTCGGTCTTGCCTTTGCGCAGCAGATATAGAGGTGGTGTTGCAATATAGACGCATCCTTTCTCAATAAGCTCCTTCATATATCTGAAGAAAAAGGTGAGAATAAGGGTTGCTATGTGCGATCCATCCACATCAGCATCAGTCATGATAATGATTTTATGATAACGCAAGCCAGTTAAATTCAAAGCTTTGCTATCTTCGTCGGTGCCGATGCTGATGCCCAAAGCTGTGAATATATTCTTTATCTCCTCATTTTCAAAGATTTTGTGCGGCATTGCTTTTTCAACATTGAGGATCTTACCTCTTAGCGGAAGGATTGCCTGGAATGTTCTGTCTCGTCCCTGTTTTGCGGTTCCGCCTGCTGAGTCACCCTCAACGAGGTAAATTTCACACCTGTCAGGGCTCTTTTCGGAGCAATCTGCCAACTTACCCGGCAGGCCTCCACCGGTTAAAACATTTTTTCTCTGGACAAGCTCTCTTGCTTTCCTGGCAGCATGGCGCGCAGTGGCTGCAAGAATAACCTTGTTCACAATCATCTTCGCCTCCTTGGGGTGCTCTTCGAGATAGTAGGAGAGACGCTCACTCACGATCTGGTCTACGAGCCCCATAACATCCGAGTTGCCAAGCTTGGTCTTGGTCTGCCCTTCGAACTGTGGCTCGGCTACCTTGATGCTGATGATGGTTGTGAGCCCCTCGCGGAAGTCATCACCGTTGATGTCGAACTTAAGCTTGGCAAGCATACCCTCCTTCTCGGCATAGTTCTTCAAAGTACGGGTGAGCGCCCTGCGGAAACCGCTCAGATGTGTGCCCCCCTCTATAGTGTTGATATTGTTGACATAGGAGTGGAGGTTCTCTGTAAAGGAGGTGTTGTAACGCATGGCTACCTCCACAGGAACACCTCCCTTTTCTCCTTCTACATAAATGGTTTCAGGAATGAGAGCTTCCCTGGTGTTGTCGAGATATTCGATGAAATCCACGAGGCCGTTTTCAGAATGAAAGGTTTCACTCCTATAGGTGCCGTCGCCATTTTGCTGGCGTTCATCTGTAAGGGTAATTGTTATGCCTTTGTTGAGGAATGACAGTTCGCGCAACCTGGTTGCCAGGATATCATAGTTGAATTCGGTGATCTGAAAGATAATGTCATCAGGGCGGAAGGTGATGGTAGTACCGCGCTTATCGGATGGCCCAACCTCTTTAACTGAATAGAGCGGCTTTCCGCGTTTATACTCCTGGTGATACTCTTTCCCATCCCTGAATACAACAGCTTTTAGATGTATTGAAAGAGCATTCACACAGCTTACCCCGACACCGTGAAGTCCGCCTGATACCTTGTATGATCCTTTGTCAAATTTTCCGCCCGCATGCAATACAGTCATTACCACCTCCAGGGCAGAGCGCTTTTCCTTTTCATGAATATCTATTGGGATGCCCCGACCGTTGTCGGTGACACTGATGGAATTATCCTGATGGACAATAACATCTATGCGGTCGCAGTGGCCGACCAGTGCTTCGTCGATGGAGTTATCCACCACTTCATTTACCAGGTGGTGAAGCCCTTTTGAGCTTATATCGCCGATATACATGGCAGGACGTTTCCGCACTGCCTCAAGACCCTCAAGTACCTGAATGTTTTCTGCCGTATAATTTCTCGCTAGTTTTTCTTTTTCGCTCATTATCAATGCCTTAACTTTGTTGGTTGAATGTATGCAAATATAGGGATTTTTCCCTTACCGGAAGGGGTTATTTCGAAAGAAAAAGAAGGAATTTATCAACAATTTTTGAAGTTGAGCGCCACGCCTGCGGCGTTGGCTGTTTAGGAGGTTTAGCTGTTTAGGAGGTTTAGTGCCACGCCTGCGGTGTTGGCTGTTTAGGAGGTTTAGCGCCACGCCTGCGGCGCGGCTGTTTAGGTGTTTTGTTGTTGAGGGTTACTGTTTGACAAATTTCAGGTTGGAGGTTCCATTGTCATGGCTTATTCTGAGCAGGTAGATGCCTGGTTTTAGTTGTGATACGTCAATTCCACCTGTGATGTTCTCGGGTTTGGCGACGAGGGCTCCGTTAATTGAGAATATTTCTGTGCTGTGAATTTTGGCAGGATCCAGGCCACTGATATTGATGTGGTCGTTAGTGGGGTTGGGGAAGATTCTAGTGACAGCATGATCAGATACAGACACGATACCTGTTGTCCAATCACCTATCCATTTGTACATTCCGCCATCCATTGCAGAATTGATTTTGCCTCCTCCAAATCCTACTGTTGATGACAGAAATGAAATAGCAGGTGTTGCTGGATTCAAGTTTATAGTAATCCACGAATCCCCTCCATCATTTGTTATCAGGAACACACCTTGTGTTGTAGTAAGCAATCCTCGGTGAATAATGTATGAGGCGTTTGAACCTTGTATAAAAGAGATATTTCCGGCATTTGGGCTTGCAGGGATGTTAATTGTTGTCCAGGTTTCCCCACCATCAGAAGTTCGGGCTGCTTTGCTAGGAGAGTAGGTTGTAACGATACCTTCCATATGATTTTTAAATGCAATTGAGGCTAAGCCTGGATAACTGCCAGTTGTTGAACCGATTCCTGCAGAGAAGGCTTGCCATGTTATTCCTTTATCGGTAGTTCTGAAAACTCTTCTAGCTCTTGTACAAAACCATAAAGTATCACCGGATGAGGCATATCGGTTATTGCCATAAACCCACACGCCCTCCCCTGGCTCAGGATCCGGTAGTTGCGCGGGGGGGATTCTAATCCATGTATTTCCTCCATCAAGAGTGTGAAATATGCATAAAGAGTCAATAACTGAGTTGCCAGTGCCAGGACTGCCAAAACCAATTCCTTCATTACTATTGAAGAAGTGCAAGCTTGCAAAAGCATAACCAGGAGAGTTGAAGTCACCATATTGTTCCTGCCATATAGTTCCTCCATTGGTTGTTTTAAATAACCTAATTCGACTTTGATCAGGGACTTCTATCATTATTATCCATGCTGTATACCCGTCTAAAGCATGAATAAAACCCGGGTAAAAACTACCGATCGTGTCAGAGATTAGCCCTGCTTGCCAGTTTGTCCCTCCATCAATCGTCCGTGTATAATTGTAAGCTGCCATTTGTGTTGGGTGGTAAGCCGTAGCCCAGACTATCTGCTCACTGACAGCAGAGATAGAAATGATTGTTCTTGGAGAGTCAACTATGCCTGAACCAAGGTTTTGCCATTGAGCCTGAAGTATAACTCCCTGTGATAACAGGCACAATAATAACAAGTTGCGTAAGTGTAATGATTTCATAAAGCACTTTGTTTTAGATACGGGTTCTTTGTAATTAGTACATTGCAATCCGGAATCTGATAAGAACCGTTTCAATCAGTACCGGCATACCGGGAGGACATATTGGACTATAAAAGATCATCGAACAGTTATAAAGCAGTAATATTTACATTCAGTTACTGTTTGACAAACTTCACCACAGAGACCCCTCTGTCATGATGCACTCTTAGGCAATAGAGCCCCGGGGCGAGGCCTGAGATGTCTGCGCCGTGCTGCATGTCACTTGCCGCTGCAACCCTGGCGCCGGCAGCAGTGAAGATCTCTGCGTGTGTTATTGATGCTGTGTTGGGCAAACCGGAAAGATATATCCTGTTGGAGGCAGGGTTGGGGTGGATTTTAAGGTTGAACTGGTCTGGAGTCTCGAAGATGCCGGAGGTTATGTCCCAGATCTCTAATACACCTATAGCATTTAAATTACCTCCTAATTTTTGCAACCCGCCAGCAACATAAATTTTATTACCAACACCAATAGCCGTGTGCATGCCCTTTGAATGGTTCATATTACATGATGACCAAACATCCTGGGTCATGTCGTAAAAATCTACTAAATCATAAGTGACCATATACAGACCGGATGCCAAATCCATTTCGCCTCCACCTGTGAACACAACCTTATCAGCTGAAACAGCAGCTTCAATATCACCCCTGGGATAATCCAGATTAGCTGTAGTCCATTGATTTCCATCAAAGATGTCAACAACATCGCTTGCAACGTTGGACGAAATATATCCACCGGCGAAATAGAATTTACCTCCTGCATATATACCTCCAAGATTACTGCGAGCTTGTGAAAGTGTTGCAGTCTGCCATGAGTTTGTATTAACATTGTAAATGTCTACGGCACTACTAAAATAGAAATTAGTCCCGCTATACCCCCCCCCGCCGGCGAAGATTGCAATTGTACCATCTGTTGCAGCTGCCAATTCGGCTCTCTTTTCTGAAAGTGTATCCATAGACCAGAGACAAGAGGTTTCATCATAAATAAACACAAAATCGCTTCTTACAGGCGACCCTGTAGGAGTATTAAGATAATAACCTCCTGCGAACATCACCTTATTGCCTACACACAATGCTTTTGCACCTGCAATATACTTGTTGCCTGGAAGTGTGTCGGTCCTCCATGTTCCGTTCTGATAGATATCAACAGTATTAGATTGAGCATATCCAGGATACCAGGTGTTAAGACCTCCAGCCACGTAAAGTGCACTATCACTTGCAACTACTGCGGCAAGGCATCGTGGCTGCGACAGGAACAAGGTTGGCATCCATGTTTGTGTAACTGTATTGTAAACCTCAACTTTGTTGGAAACATAAGATCCATCCAATCCGCCAACAATGTAAATGCAATCACCCATAACAGCCGACCCCAAGTAGCGTTTCTTTTCGGACATGTTTTCAATATTCCACTGGGAAAAAGCACTGCCAACAAGGCAGGTTGCGCAGAAAAGTGTAAGGATAATTTTTTTCATAGCTCAGGAATTTTGGTTAGTAATTGAAGAATTGTTTTTATAAAATATTACTGATCATAAATAATGAGTTATCCGGATTTTGATTTATTGAGGAAATAATCTGGAGCTAAAAACAAATGAATGAAAGTGACAGTAGACGCTGGCCTTGC
>OBJA01000217.1_pt1 | contig 55798 bp, 58 predicted proteins | sample 1519751 | NCBI WGS metagenome assembly OBJA01 (sample SAMEA3881238, study PRJEB22517) | soil metagenome | biome: lake sediment; feature: soda lake sediment; material: sediment, water from around vicinity | place: India | collected 2013-12-23 | depth 3 m
AACTGTTAACCATTGGTTAATTGTTAGAGGCATAAAAGTTAACCATTGGTTAATTGTTAGAGACTTAAAACTTAAGGGCGACATGGTGGTTCTTCCGTTCGGTGCGCAAAAAAGATTGGCTCAGGCGGCGGGGTGTTCGCCGGCGATGATCTCCATGGTGCTCAAGGCTAAAAAAAGGCCTTCATATGACCTGGCGGTGGTTTTGGGGCGCGAGCTGGGCACGGGCGTGGATGTGCTGATGAGTCGCGACCCGGACCGGATCGCGGAGGCGGTGGCGGCGGCGATGGTGCATGAGAAGCTCTCATTCTGACATGCGAAAAGTTTTGGCAGGCCTCGAACAGATCGCCTGGTTGGATAACGGCGAGCAGCAACTGTTTTTCGGGTCCCTGCGCGAGGCACTGCGGGATCTGGTGCATTGGGATGAGTTCAGGCGGCGCGAGGCGCGCTATTTTTTTGAGCAGGGCCTGCACAAATATGCGTGTGCGGTCTGCGATCTGGACCCTTACGGGGTTTTTCGGCTGCTCCAGGCGGGCGGCTGGGTGGAAAGGAGGCAGGGATGGTGATGGGCGGCGACGGGATGGGCACGGATGTCACGGCCAGCGCTGCGGCCATGATCCAGGTAGGCGCGGATCGGCGCGGGGTGCTGCTGTCTTCAATGATCTGGGGCGGCACGTTCATTATCGAGCCGGAGGCGGCGGCGGCTTTGGCGGATCAGTTGAGTATGCGCGCGATCGAGGCGCGGGAACTGCTGAGGTCGTCATCATGAAAGAGGTTCTGCTGCGACGGTCTTTGCAGGCTGCGGCCGGTGAGCTGCGGCTCAGGGAGACGCGCGTTGTCACGCCCTGGCTGTCGGCCGACGAGGCGGCGCTTTACTGCGGCTGCAGCCGCAGCCACTTCGATGCTTTTTCGCGCCGGCTGGCCCACGGCTGGAGCGGGAAGTTAAAGGTGTACCATGTCGAAACGCTCGACCAGTTGGTCCGCCAGGCCGGGGCCGGTGGAGGTGTTTGAGATCAGTGATGTGGTCGTTTTGCCGCGCTGTTTTCGGGTGCGCGCTACGGCCACGGGGCGCTGGTTCAATCTGCCTAACAAGGCGTATGTGCAGTTTGCTCCCGGACGGGTGGTGGTGCCTGCCTGGCTGGGCAAAAAAATTCGGGGGATAAAATGAAACAGGCGGCAAGGTGTGATGATTGTGTGGAGCAAAAAGGGCGTGCTTTTCGACTGCTTAACCGGCGCCCCTGCCGGATCGGCCGGCAACCGGCGTATTTGTGTCCGTTTTTTCGTTTCGATGAGTCCCGGCCGACTTTTCTGGGCGGCGTGCGGCTCAATTTGCGGAGGCGTGATGAGAGGCTTTTTTGAGTGTGCCGGGCATGTGGCCGCGGCCGTGGTGATTGCGCTGTGGCTTTTTGTGCTGGCCGCCGCGGCCCTGGTGGCCCCGGGCTGGGTGGTGCGCCATGTCAAGGAGACGGCCGCGTTGTTTTAAAAGGGAAGGAGAGTTTATGGGCGAAGAACATTACTTAGTGCGCCGCGAGCGCGCCTGCCCGGATTGCAATGGTTGCGGTTATACGTCGCATCCGGTCTACGCGGAGTTTGCCGCCGCGGCGGCGCAGTGGGAGGCTGAAAACCCGCGTCCGCGGGGGCAGGATTTGGGGGAGAAATACTCCGCCGCCTGGGACGAATACCGCCGCCGTCTGGAACTATTTGAAAGCGATTGGTTCGCCGCGCATGGCTATCCCGGCGGTCCGCGCGCCTGGCCGTGCGAGGAGTGCTTTTGCTATAACTGCAAGGGCTCGGGCACGGAGAGCCGTGAGGTTGATTTGATGGAGGCGCTGCGTGCGCTCGGCGTTGAGCCGGGAGGCAAGGAGTGAAAGATGCTTTAATCGGGGGAGAAGGGATTGAATTATGAGGCGTTTTATCATCTATCACAACGATGCGGATGGGATCTGCGCGGCAGCGATCGCGGGGCGTGCCGGGCTGGATGCGGCCCGGGTGGTATATCTTCCGGTGGACTATGGCCAGGCGGCGCGCGCGCTGCCTTTGGCTAAATTTCAGGCCGGGACCGATGAGCTTTGGCTGCTGGACTTTTCTTTCGGCCCGGAGGAGATGCTTTTTCTGCTGGCCCGGGCCGGTGCGCAAAAGTTTTTCTGGTTCGATCATCATGCCACGGCGCTGGCCGCGCTGTCCCAGGATATCTTCCAGGATCTGCAAGGCCTGCGTCAGGACGGCACGGCGGCCTGTATGCTGGTGTGGCGTTTTTGCCATGGCAACGAGCAAGCGCCGTGGCCGGTCGAGTTGATTGCGGATCGCGATGTCTGGCGGTTTTACTATAAAGAGACCGCGCGCTATTTTTACGAGGCCCTGCTGGCCGAACCTGACATGCGGCCCGAAAGCATGCTGTGGTCCATGCTGCTGGAGATTGTGCTGCTCGAAGATCTGCAGCCGTGGCTGTCCGCTGGCTGCGTGCTGTGGCGCGCGCGGCGGCAATCCTTAAAATTCTGGGCCGAGCAGCTGGGTGTCGCGGTGACGCTGCAACTGCCCGGCGGCGGTTTGGTCGATGCGCTCAGGGTCAATTATCCGGGCAGCGGCGACATGGCCGAGGTGATCCAGGCGCTCGGCTACCCGGTGGCCTGGTGCTATGTGGATAAGCCGGGCGGCATGCGCAAGCATTCGCTCTATTCGGCCAGTGTGGATGTGTCCGGTTTTTGCGCGGCGCGCGGCGGCGGGGGCCACAAGGGGGCCGCCGGGTTCATCGAATATATCGATATGCCGGAAGATATCGATATGCCGATAGCGGGGTGCGCGCCATGAAAACGGCTGGGGTTTTCGAGCATTTTTTTTGCGCCGGCGAGGTGGCCGAGATCCGCGCCCTGGGACTGTCGGGCAAGTCCAAGGCCTGGGAGGGTTATGTGGGCAATGGCGCGGTGGCGGGCTATTTTAACGACCCGCAGGCCTTCGCGCGCTGCGCCGCGGACCTGGACGCGGCGGGCGCCAGCGGGGTCTATTTTACGCTCAACCCGGTGGCTCCGGATCTTTTGGCGCGCGCGGCCAATCGCTGCAAGGCCAGTCCTTCGGTGCTAAAGGCTACCACCAAGGACGCCAATGTGGCGTGTTTGCGCTGGCTGTATGTGGATATCGATCCGCAGATGGCTGACGGGACGCGGCGGGTGGGGATGTCCTCGGGCGATGAGGAGCTTGAAACGGCGCTTTCGACGGCCAAAGCGGTGGCCGGGTTCCTGGAAGAGGGACTTGGTTTTGCCCGGGGCCTGCGGGGCTTTTCGGGCAACGGTTTCCATGTGCTCTACCGTCTGCCGGATCTGGCCAACACGCCCGAAAACAAGGATTTGCTCAAGCGCTGTCTGGAGGCCCTGGCGGCGCGGTTTTCGACGCCGCAGGTGGATATCGACGCGACCACGTTCAATCCGGCGCGGATTTGCAAGTTGTACGGTACAATGGCCCGCAAGGGTGACTCTGTTCCGGAGCGGCCGCACCGGTTAAGCTATCTGTTCAAGGATCAGCCCCTGGTACTGGCCGAGGTGCCGGTGACGCCGGCGCAAAAACTTGCTGAATTGGCGGCGCTGGCGCCGGTCGCGGAGGTAAAAAAAGAGCCAGGCCCTGGTATGGACCGAGGCCCGATCGCCCCGAATTCGAGCTCTGGCGGGGCCGCCAAATCGTCCCGCGGGGCTGAAAAGGCCCTGGGGCCGATCGACGTGGGCCGCTGGCTCGATTTTTACGGGGTGGCCTATAAGGTCGATGCTGTACCAAACGGCAAGGCCTACCGGCTCGAAAAATGTGTTTTCGACCCCAGCCACGGGCCGAACGAGGCGAGTATATATCATACACCGGGCGCCTCGCCTTTTTTAACCTATCAATGTTTTCACAATTCGTGCCGGGGTTACACGTTCAAGGACGCGCGGGCGGCAATCTCGGGCAGCGATAAATTGGCGCAGTTTTGTGAGGGGTACGATCCTAACTGGCGCCGCCGCTACGAGCGCGATGACGACCCGGTGCGCAACTACCGGGTGGTGCCCTCTGCGCAAACCCTGCAGGTTAGCTGCTCCCTGCCCCCTTTGCCCCCGCCCGATGAGGTCGAGGTCGGCCGCTTTTTTAAGACGGGCGAAAAGGGCCGGGATGTTTTTGTCCCACTTTATCTGGCTAATTATCTGGCACTTTTCTACGGGCCGATTGTGTGCACTAACGGGATTTTCTGGCGTTACAGCAACGGGGTGTGGAGTGTTTTCCCGCAATCGACGCTGGAGGCCGCGGCTACGCGCGCAATGGACGAAAAAACGTCACCGGATGCGGTCAACAAGGCCATAACAACGCTCGCCCGCCTGATCAACAAGGAGGAGGAGGAGTGGGAAGACTGCCGTGATTATATCAACTGTGCCAATGGTATGATCGATATCGCGCGTTTAATGGTCGATGAGGATTGCCTGGTGCCGCATGATCCCAAGTTCGGCAGCCGGGTCCAGGTGCCCTGTAATTACAATCCAGCCGCGGAGTGGGATCTGTGGGCTAAATTGCTGCTGGATGTTTTCCCGGGAGATCTGGATGCCGGAGCACCCAAGCAGGCTTTGTTGCAGCAGTTTTTCGGCTACTGTTTTTTGCCGGACTGCCGCTATAACAAAGCCCTTTTCCTGTATGGCACGGGCGCTAATGGTAAAAGCACGGTGATGAATGTGCTTGAGCATCTGGTTTCCAAGGAGCGGGTCAGTACGCTGACGATCGGCGAGCTGGGCCAGCGGTTCAAATCTCAATTTTTAGAGGGTAAGCTGGTCAACCTGGCTACGGAAACAAACACGCGCGATCCGCTGTCGACGGAGATTTTCAAGGCGGCGGTGGCGGGTGACCCTATCACTGCTGAGCGCAAATACGGCGAGCCCTACCAGTTCCGCAACCTGGCGAAATTTGTCATGGCCATGAATGATACTCCTGTTATCCCGGACAAAAGTTATGGTCTTGAGCGGCGCCTGCTGGTGATCGATTTTCCGCGCCGGTTCGAAGAGCATGAAATGGATACGGAGATGGCGCAAAAGCTGTGTGTCGAGCGCGACGGGATTTTCTTCTGGGCGATCATGGGGCTGCGCGAACTGCTGTGTCACAATGGGTTTATATTGTCCGCGGAGACGCGCGCGGAAAAAAGTAAATTCCTCAAGGGTATTTACCCGCTGCTGAACTTTGCCGAGGAGGAGATTGAATTCGGCGATCCGGAGTACGGGTATCAAGTGCATACTCCTAAGATGTACGAGCGTTATAAAACCTGGTGCAGCGAGGGCGGCAACCGGGCGATGAGTCGCAATAAATTCTACGATCAGTTGTTGATGAATTTCCCGCGGATCAAGCGGGAGCAGTCCGGCAGCGATCGATTGACCTATTTTATTGGAGTAAGGTTGCGCTCTAAAAGTTAATATTTCGCCCGCGCCCGGTGGATGGGCCACCGCGGGCTTACGAAAGATATAAATGGGACAGAAGAGATAGGGGAACGGACTGTGGAATGTTCATGTGTCTACGTCGAAAACGATGGCGATGTTTGTGCGTTTGAAAGACACAAGATCGTCAAGGCAAAAAAGGCGCACAAGTGCAGCGAGTGCGGCACAAGTATCAGCGCCGGTGAAAAATACGAATATTCAGCCGGTAAATGGGACGGTGAAATATTTGTTAATAAAACCTGCCAAACATGCCTCGATATAAGGAAAGTTATTTTTTGCAATGGTTTTTGCTATGGAGCCATAATGGTCGATCTTCGCGAGCACATCATCGAAATGGATTGTGACATTTCAGAGAACTTTTTGTCTGAAATGTCACCAGCGGCAAGGGAAAGGGTATGCAAGATTATAGAGGACTGTTGGGAAAGAAAGCACAAATACGATTAGCACCGCGATAACAGGGAGGAGCGAGACTATGGGAGAAGCGAAACGCAGAGGCACATATGAACAGAGGAAGGCCAGAGCGCTGGCCATACAAGATGAAAAACGGAAAGCCCGTCTTGAGAAGATAGACCAAGAATCAAGCAATCCCCGCCCGATCCTTGGTGTCGGCAGTCGTGCAGCCATAATGGCCGCCATGATTGCAGCTTATGCCGACAAGGCTCCCGTCCTTTTAATTGGCGATCACCGCAGACCGTAATGATAGGAGGTGCCGTACGTGTCTACGAAAATAGAATGGGCAGAAGAAACATGGAACCCGATAACCGGCTGTACCAAGATCAGCGAGGGCTGCGCGAACTGCTACGCCGAACGCATGGCGCATAGGCTGGCGGGTCGGTATGGGTATCCCAAAGACGAGCCGTTCAAACCTGGAACCTGGCACCTGGACAAGATCGATATCAATCTGTTCCGGCCAGGACAGCGCGTTTTTGTGTGTTCAATGGGTGATATGTTCCACAAGGCGGTGAACATCCGTGGAACAGAAATGCGCGAACTGTTCGAATGTATGGCTCTATATCCAGAAACAACATTTATGCTTCTTACGAAGCGCCCGGAGCGCATGAAGGAGTGCATAGACTTTATTTATGGCTCTGATTTCCCTGAGATAATGCCGCACGTCTGGCTTGGCGTGACCGCCGAAAACCAGCAGCGCGCAGATGAGCGCATTCCTATCCTGCTTCAAATTCCGGCCGCTGTGCGGTTTGTGAGCATTGAGCCTATGCTTGGGCCTATCGTGCTGCGCCGCAAGGCTGTCGATGAGCGCGAAATGGTTCAGGCCGCCCTGATGGACCGCATGGATGAATACAGCCGCCTGGTACAGCGTGGAATTGATTAGGTTATCTGTGGTGGAGAGACGGGGCCAGGAGCGAGGCCCATGCAGGGAGATTGGGCGCGGTCACTCAGGGAGCAATGCGCTTCCGCTGGTGTTCCTTTCTTCTTCAAAAAGCATGGTGCCTGGTGGTGCAAACAATTCAACACAGATCCAAAATACCGTGAGAATCACGAGCTGGATGGGCAGGTTTTTGAGCAGTATCCAGGCCCACATTGATGCAGAAAAAGCACCCAGAGGGGGAGATAATGTTTAAAAAGGGCGACCAAGTTCAGTGGATGAAAGTAACACAGCGCGGGCGTTCGGGGTCATTCAATCAAAGATACGGAGAAATCAAATCAATCGACGGTGAACGGGCGATTGTCTACGATTACCATTCACGGATTAAGGTTTCGATTAAGTTATCAAATCTTCTACCTCAGGGTGGGGCCGGGCAAGTCGATCAGGTTTTTCGAGCCATTGCGGAACAAAACGGCAAGTCTGAGCGCAATGAGGAGGTAAGATAATGCCATTACCGGATAAATTTTATGACGCAGACGGAGTTGAAGTAACACTCGAAACGCTTTGCCGCAAAGAACCAGGATGGGCCGCGAACAGGCTACGTTACATCCAGGCCGAACTGGACGAAGCTAACTCTGCACAGAAGTTCGTGCGGCACATCGCCGGACATTTGCAGGATGGGCAGCTTGTTATTTGCACGATCTGCGGTAAGTCCATTGATGAAATCGCAGGCCCGAAGTGATGGAGGGTGCGGACTATGACGATGTGCCGATGTGGATGCGGCGGCGAAGCAGAATGGCTTGTAAGTGGATATGACTTTGATCCGAGGAAGCCCGGTTGCAAAAGCGAACCTTTTGTTGATGAACCAGCATGCCAAACAGCGATGGAATACCTCATGGAGTCTGGATCAGAACTCGGCCTTGAAACAGTCAGGCGGCCAATAGTGAGGTCTGGATTATGAAAGACGACAGGCAAATACCAGCGAGAAAAGCCGAAGAAATACTTGGCTTTAATATAGACAAACGTCGCTCATACGCACTGATCAACGGCCAGGTATGCAAACTCGTAAGGTTCACCCAATCATGCAGCGGATGTTTCGAGGGCGGCGAGTGTATGGGGAACGCACACAACTACCCATACGATCAAAAGGCCCGTTGCCACATCGGGTCGGGTTGCCATGAATGCGGATACACGGGGAAGCGGGTCAATGAATCGTGGGTCCCGGTACCTGAAGATATCGCATTCTGAACCAGGCCCGCAGTGACCAGGAATTTCCCGGCCGATGAACCGCATGGCGAAGGATGAAACAAATTCGATGAACCAGCGGAGAAGGCCGGGAAGCACCGCAGTGACCAGGAAAGCGCACTGAATACTTCTGCATGCCGGCACAATGGAGGATTGTTTTGAACGCTGCAATTATAGTTGATCTGTTCGCCGGAGGCGGCGGCGCTTCGGAGGGTATCCGGCACGCCCTGGGATATAATCCACAAGTAGCAATAAACCACGATCGCGTGGCACTCGCGCTGCATGCCGCCAACCATCCGGACACTTGGCATCTTCGTAAAGACATCTGGGAGGTGCCGCCTCGTTGGGCGGTGCGCCAGAGGCCGGTAGGGCTTTTGTGGGCTAGTCCGGACTGCAAACATTTTTCTAAAGCTAAGGGCGCGGCGCCTACCCGGAGCCGCGAAATCCGCAGCTTGGCCTGGGTGGTGGAGCGTTGGGCACGCGATGTGCGGCCGCGCGTGATCATTCTCGAAAATGTCGAAGAGTTTAAGACCTGGGGGCCCTTGGATAAAAATGGTTGCGTTATAGCATCGCAGAAGGGGGCAACTTTTTGCGCGTTCGTGCGCCGGCTGCGGCGGCTGGGATACACGGTTGAGTGGCGTGAACTGCGCGCGTGCGATTTCGGGACACCGACCATCCGCCGTCGGCTCTTTTTGATCGGCCGATGTGACGGCAACCCGATCGTGTGGCCTAAACCTACGCACGGACAAGGACTCCTGCCGTACCGCACCGCCGCCGAAATAATCGATTGGGACATTCCTTGCCCCAGCATTTTTGAACGCAAGCGGCCCTTGGCTGAAAACACCCTGCGGCGCATCGCTGAAGGGATCCGGAGATACGTGATCGAGGCCGTGGAACCGTTCATCGTGACCTATTACGGGCCGAAAAAAACCGGAGATTTCCGCGGCCAGGGCGTTGAGCCGCCGTTGCCGACCCAGACAACGGAAAATCGTTTCGCCCTGGTTCAGCCTTTTGTCGCCCCCTTGACTCACCACGGTCCCGGCCGAGTCTATGGAGCCGGTGAGCCTTTGCGGACCGTGACAGCGGCCCGGCGTAGCGAGCTGGCCTTGATAATGCCGAACCTGCAGCGGCAGTTTGGTAAAACTGCTTTGGTCGCGGCCTTTATGGCCCAGCATAATGGCGGGTTCAATACTCAGTTGGCCCGGCCAGTGAGCGCGCCAGTTTCCACAATCACCCATCGGGGGACTCAACAGCAGCTGGTGACATCTCACCTGGTCAAGCTGCGCGGCACCTGCCAGGCCGGCCAGGCGGTTACCGAGCCAGCGCCCACGGTCACCGCCGGTGGTAACCATATCGGCGAGGTGCGGGCGTTTTTGCTTAAGTACTACGGCACCGATCAAGATCCGCGGCTCCGGGACCCGCTGCATACCCTCACCACAAAGGATCGTTTTGGCTTGGTTACTGCCCTTATAGCCGGTGAGCCATATATCATCACCGATATCGGTATGCGCATGCTTTCCCCGCGGGAGTTGTTTCGAGCGCAGGGTTTCCCGGATGAATATAAAATCGACATAGAAATTGACGGCAAACCTATTACAAAAACTGATCAGGTCAGATGTTGTGGTAACTCGGTCTGCCCACCCGTAGCCCGGGCGCTGGTCGAAGCAAATATGTCTGCCGCTGTTATGCCGATCGCTGCCGGCGCGGAGACGTCGTGACTGAACTGGACGAGATCAACCGCAAGCTGGATGCCATCATTGAACACCTGGGCATCGGTGCTGAGGTGCGCCGATCAAAAAAATCGATCGAGGATCAAATGGCAGTCAAAATTTTGGATTTGCAAAAACGGCGGAAAAAAACTAAGACACGGCATGCCGGTAAAGCAAATAGCGCAGGGTAAATACCTGCTGGACATCTCCCTAGGCCGCGGCAAGCGGTACCGCATTCGTTTCGATGGATCGGCAGAAGAGGCCGAACTCGCCTATCGGGTTTCCAAGAAAAAATTATTGGCAGAACATGGCATCGATCGCCGGGTGCATGATACGGATACGATCGGAGATCTGATACACCCATATCTAGAGTGGGTCGAACTGCACCAGGCGCCTGCAACCTACGTTGAGAAAAAACGCATGCTGTTCGGCGCTATCCTGGGGTTTTTCAGAAATTTTCATTTCGATTTTATCAACGCGGGGCTCATCGAGGCGTATAAAAAGCAGCGGGTGGCCGCGATCGGGAAAAAACATCGACAGATCAACCTGGAGTTGCTCACGTTGTCTCATTTGTGGAAGTGGGCGCACGATCACGGGCACTGCAGCGATCCTCCGCAAAAAATAGGCAAGTTGCCATACAAGCGATCAATCCCCCAGGTACTCAGCCGCGCGCAGTGTATCGCGATTTTCGAACACGCGGGACCATATCGCCGGGCGCTGTTGTTGTGCCTGTACCACGCCGGACTGCGCGCCAACGAGGTGATGGGTCTGCGGGTCAGCGACGTTATCCTGGAGCGCGGGTATCTCCGGGTGACCGGCAAGGCCTCCAAGACGCGCCTGGTCCCCTTGACCGATACCCTTAAAAAGGCCCTGGAGCGGCATTTTTTGGCCATGAGAGAGTTAAAAACAGTATCTAAATTGCCGTGGGACAATACCCTGGTTTTTCCCAGCCTGCGCACTGGCCGGCGCCTCACTGATATTCGCCGGCCGTTATGGCTGGCGTTGCAAAAAGCCGGGATATCTCAGCGGGTAACTCCTCATATTTTGCGGCATTCATTTGCCACACATCTGCTGGAGGGCAATACCGATCTGCGCGTGATCCAGGACCTGTTAGGGCATGAGGAGATATCGACTACCCAGATCTATACGCACGTGGCCATAGATCGCAAATGCATCGCTATCAATGGGCTAGATGATTCGGCGGCTGCCAACGTTGGCAGTTTGGACAAGGATAATAATAGATAAATCGCAGGGTTGCCGCAAGAACAACAAACTCTTAATCAGTAGGTTGATGGTTCGATTCCATCACGGCCCACCAAAAAATCAAGGGGTTACGAGATCCGGTCGTAACCCCTTTTTTACGGCAAGTGACAACAAAGTGACAACATGTCCCGTCCCCCCGCCCCTTTTCCATTCTGAGCAAGGCCGGCGACAAAACTTCTATTTTCCCTCTCCCTTTACCTCTCGCGCTGTATATTCAATCCAGCTGTCACGTTGCTCCTGCCACTCATCCTCGATTTCATCGTCATCCCAATCTGGATGAGTGGCTTTTATATCGTCAATACTCATTAAGCCGTGCAAGCCGTCGTAGCTTTCATACTCCTCGCACGCCGCCTCATAAGCTATTCTATAGGCCTCGTCTATATCCTTTGCGCTGACCTTTTCCCAGTTCCCCATACCCCCAAATCCGCCGCCTAAACCGTACTTAATCTCAAAAATTGGCATATTCGTCCTCCCTTATGCGTTTCCGTCTGCTCCAATGTGTAAAACGGCACCCCCCAGCCCTTCCGGGTGCGGTGGCTTATGGGAGGTCTTGGATCTCCCCCCGCCAGGTCTCAAGGGCCGCATGGAGCGCGGCCCATACATCATCGGGGTCCGTCAGAGAGCCACAGTTTATGCAAAGATTTCAGGGCGGCAGGCGGAACGGTTCGACCCTGCTCCCATCCCTGAACAGTTCGTATCGAACGCCCCAACCTACCGGCCAGATACGCGGCGGACCACTCGCGCCATCGGCGCAGAACACGGACGGCCTCGCTGGGCACGTTCCATTCACATGGCCCGTAATATCCGTCACGATAACCGGCAACCCGATCATCACGGGACTGATCACCGGTTGCGGTTTGCCATAGCTGGTGTTCCTGATCGGTTCCAAAATTGGTACCGTGATACCGGCGGCGCAATCCCCGCTGGTATCCCATCCAGTAGTCGGAACGCTCGCCCAGGCTGGCGAACGCCTGGGCTTTGCGCATCTCATGTTCGAACAGCGATCGTTTCATTTTTTCACCTCAAATCGGTTTTTTCCAATCTCAACAACACAGGTTCCGATAGCCACTATTCGCTCGGCCTGATCGTTCCAGTACTGTTCGTCTGTCTGGTGCGGCTCGATAACGTCGAAGAGGTAATCGTCAATACTGGTGAGACTGTTCTCCAGATTGTAGACGCGAATCATATTTTCGGTCAGCGCACCGTATTGATTTGTTCTGCGGGCCGTATCGGCCTGAGTCTCTCCGTTATAACAGCGGACACGATCGGCGGAATTAAACGATGGCCATTTGCCCGCGACACAGGTTGGCCCGTTTTCAACAATAAATCTGGCCAGCGGAGAGAGTTGATCCAGAATAGGCTGTGTCCGGCGCAAATACCGAGTTGCGTGGACACCGCTGGGGGCCGTTCCGCCAACCGTATTCCACGGCTCATCGTTGGAGTATTTTTGTACGGTGAAAACTCTCGGGTCACGTTTCCGGGCGGCAACTGTGATTTGTTTCATGGCATCCTCCTGTTTGATTGTTTAACTGGAATATATACGCACTATGCGTATGTGTCAAGATAAAAAAACGCACCGTGCGTATTTTTTTGAGGTACATAATTCTATAACCAGGGCTGAATTTGTGGTCCGCACTGCAAAAAAAAGAACCCCGCGCCCCCTTTCCCTTTTAAATTTGACCCCCATAAGAAGTTCTCACTTGGACGGTAATGAGTGAAAAAAGTTCTCATTCTGAGTGAATTTATTGCTAATAAATTCCAGTATTAAGAAAAATGAATGCTTTTTTTGACAACCTTTCGCGCAAGAGATCCAGGGATAAAAATGAAATGATAATAAAAAGAGTTTGTTAAAAGACCACTCAAAGCTCCGCAACCCAATGCCTGTCTGCATTTTTAGCTGCGCGTTATGAGTGATTATCGCCAAGCAGCTGATAAGCAAACTAAAAAATACTCTCTCCGCCAAATGAATCAAAACACTGCCGGTGGGCGCGCTTTTGCCGGATTTTGTCGCCGGCGTGTGAGTGGTAGTCGGTTATTGGCAAACCTTCGCGATCGGTAATGGTTTGGAGAAAGAGAGAGGGGGGAGGGGGCGGTTTATAAGTTACTGAATACACTATATATTGCACGTTTTGAGCCATATTTGCATTGGATTTTGAAAAAAATGAATCGCTCCTGGTCGACACGCCGGCGGGGCGTCCCTTCACCGTTCCTGGCCTGATCCGGGCAAAAGCGCAAATTAAAACGAACGTTTTGCGTGGCTGTAAATATGCAATAAATGTATTGTTTTCTTTTTCGGTTTGTGGTTATTATTTGGCAGGTTTTTTGGTTTTCATTAACTGCAGACAAAATGAGGGTTTCCAATGGCAAAAACAGCGGCGTACATCCGGGTATCGACGGACCGGCAGGACGTTGACAACCAGCGGCTGGAGATCCTGGAGTTGGCCAATGCCAAGGGCCTGGGCAAGGTCGAGTTCATTGATGAGCAGGTTTCAGGCCGCAAGAGCTGGACTGCCCGCGCGATCGCCGGCGCCCTGGAGGACCTGGGCCGCGGCGATGCCCTAGTGGTGGCCGAGCTTTCGCGGCTGGGGCGCTCGATGCTGGAGATCATGGAGATCCTGAGCGTGGCCACGACCAAGGGCGTCAAGGTGTTTGCGGCCAAGGGTGATTGGGCGCTGGACGGCACGATTCAATCCAAGTTGGTGGCGATATGTTTTTCCATGGCCGCCGAGATCGAGCGCGATCTGATCAGCCAGCGCACCAAGTCCGCCCTGGCAACCCGCAAGGCGGCCGGGGTGCGCCTGGGCCGGCCGCGCGGCCCAGGTAAATCAAAACTGGATGAATCCCGGGACCGCATCCTGGGGTTGCTGGCGCAGGGCGTGACCAGGCGCAGGGTGGCTAAAGAGTTCGGTACGACCGAGGCCAACCTGCGCCACTGGCTGCGGCGGCGCGGGCTGTCCGATGCCGGCAAGGACTGAAGCCGACCGGGGCGGATTGGTGAAAAAGCAATTCCCCCGGATGGGACTCCCCTCCCCCCATATCATCATCATGCGCGTGTAATTTCTCCGCGTTTTTGATCCTCCTCAAAGTCAGTTGAGGGGGTGCGGGGTTTCTCTGCCCGCTTGTTTTTGCGGCGGCAAAAAAGTGAGCGGAGAAAAAACCTGTCAAGTATTTTTTTCTTCCTCTTTTGCTCCCACTGTATCCCACTACGTCCCAGGTGGTCACAAACGCGCGTTGCATGCCGCGGCGATGCAAAATCGGGTGTTATAATGCGCGCATTGATGCAGGCGAGTGCTCAAACGAGTGTATTTTAGCAATCGGCAGAGGGCTTTATGTGAGTATGAGTCATGCGCGCGGGTAAGATCGAGCAGCACAATTTAGGGCCTCGGATTGTGGCCCTGGCCGAAGAGGGTCTTTCCACCGAGGAGATCGCGGCGCGACTGGTCTCCGACGGTATTGCTATCTCGCAGCCCACGGTGGCGCGCTGGCTTAAAAAGCAGCGCGAGGAAAGCCGCGGTAAGGCGGAGCAAATTTTTTCCGCACATATCGACCGCGAACTGCCCAAGGATCTTGTGGCTTTAGAGGAGATGGAGCGCCAGTGTTTGAGCTGGGCGGCCGAAGATGTGGCCGGCAAGGCCGAGCGCATTTCGGCCTGGCGCATGGTGCAGGATAATCTGGAAACTTTTGCCGCCAAGATCCGGGAGGCTGCGACTACCGATGACCGCAAGGAGAGGGCCGGGTTGATTACGGCGATCATCAAGCAGGTGATCGGCTGGCTATCGGAAGACAGCCGGCAGCAACGCGATCGGCTGGCGGCGATGAAACAGGCCACGGGCATAATCGAAGTCAAGTTGCGCAATGCAGGCCTGCTGGGCGACAGCGAAAAGGGCCGCATCATAATCAAGCCCTATGACGGCAGCCGGCCCCTGGACCAGGCCGCGGAAGACCAGGGTGGGCGCCGTTTGTTTGTGGTGCCGGGCGGCGGTGGTAAGGAGAGTTGATGGGCGATATCGTCTTCGATCTGTCCCCCACTCAATATGCATTCGTGACGAGCGATGCGCAGATCGTCCAGCTGTCCGGTCCCATGGGTGAGGGTAAAACCGTAGCCGGAGTGGCCGGGTGCGTTGCGCACGCGGCCCGCTGCGGACAGCCTATCCGCGGGGCGCTGGTGCGCGATACTTTCCAGAACATCAAGACCTCTACGATCCCGGACATGCGCGATTATCTGGGTGAATTCGTAAAATTCTCCGATGGGGAGAAAAAGTGCACAATTCTTTCCAATCCGCGGGTCGAGCTAGATCTTTTCGGGATCGATGATGAGGCTTCGATTTCAAAGCTGCAGGGGCCGCAGTATGCGATTATCTGGCTGGAGGAGCCTTGCCCGATTATCGAAAAAGCCAACGCGGGCCTTCCCAAGGGCGTTTTTAATCTGGCGGTGGCGCGCGCGGCGCGACAGCGCGGCACGGTGATGCGCGTGCAGATCACGCAGAACCCGGGCGAAGAGGAGCACTGGACCAGTGAACTGGAGGATCAGCCGGAAGTATATGCCAGCTACCGGGACGAGGACACGGGCGAGGTCTTCGATATCCGCAAGCAGTCTTTTCGCATCAAGATAGGGGAGAACAAATATCTGCCGGGCTTGACGCGCGCGGCCAACCGAGCGGCGTTCAAGGACGATGCGGCCAAGTGGGCGCGCTATGTGGAGGGTAAACGCGCGGCGGTGGTGCAGGGTAAGGTGGTCACGCCGGCCTACAATGAAGATCTGCATTTTGCCCAGACGGTACTGCCGGTTTATCCCGGGCACGAGTTGATTTCGATGTGGGACGGGTGGCACCATCCTTCGTGCCTGCTGGCCCAATACACCCCTTTTGGGCAACTGGTGATCCATGACGTACTGCTGGGTGAGGGTCTGGGCGCCGAGGATTTGATCGAAGAGCAGGTCGAGCCGCTTTTGCTTTCGCCCAAATACGCCGGTAAATTCAGCCGTGCGCGGATTATCGGCGACCCTTCGATGCGGACTCCGGATCAAAGCAGCGTGCGCCAGGTTACTTCCCGCAAAATAGAAGTTTTTTTTCAAAAATGGGGCCGGCCGCGTTTTGAGCCCGGTCCGGTGCGTTGGCCGGCGCGGCGCGATCCGGTCAATCAATGTTTCAAGCGGTTGTTAAACGGCGGTGAGCCGGCGGTCAAACTAAGCCGCAGTGCGTATATGCTGCACCGGGCTTTAAAAGGCGGCTGGCATTATAAAACCGACAACGCCGGGCGCCTGATTGGGGACAAGCCGGAGCAGGATCAACACGACCATCCCGGCCAGGCCCTGGCCTACGGCGTTGCGGTGCTGATGCCTTACAGCGCCAAGGCCGAGTACGACAAGGTTCTGGCCGCGCATCGCGCGGCGCAGCAGCGGCGCGCGATGAGTTACGCGGGCAACAATTTTCGCCGGGCGGTTCCGGCGGCGGGAAGATAGGGGCGGCATATGGGGCACTTTGACCGTTATTGGGAGATGCAGATCGGGGGGCCGCGGGATGAGGCCGAAAAGGCTTTCAAGTGCAAGGATTGCGGCGCGGAGAGTTATCCCGATGAGGGCTGGAACGGTGAGCCGGATGTACGGCAGTGTCATGCGCGGTGTTCTTCGCGCGCGAGCGACTGGCGGCCGGGGCGCGTTTCGCGCCGGTTCAGGGAGAATTTTGCGCGCATCGAGTTTGCGCCCAAGGGCCGCGCGGCCAGCGCGGGTGAAGATCTTGATCCGGCTGCGGCGGCCAAGCGTAATTATGCGGCTAACTTCGATTCAATTTTTCCCGGCGCTCCGGGCGCGGGGATGTAGAGGCCCACGATGCCGGTAAGACAGATCGATCCTACGGACGAGATTCGCGATAGGGGCCGCGAGATCCAGGCCCGCGATGTTTACGCGGACCCGGACGCCCAGGAGCGCGCCGAACGCGAGCAGGCCGCGCGGGCTTATCTTGGTGAAAATGAAAAGCATTTCGTCGATTTTTACCAGGATTGTGTCAAGACCTCAACGGCGGCCATGGAAGATGTGCGCCGCGCCCAGGAGCAGTGCTGGGAGGCGTACAACGAGCGTGAGCCTAGAAGTTATGCTTTCAAGGAGCCCTGGCAGTCGCGGCCGATCGTGCCCAAGCCGTTTCAGACGGTGCAGTTCGGCGCAGCAGCGGTGCAGAAGGCTTTTACGCCCAATTTTTTGAGTGTCGACCGCACGCGCTCAAAAGAGCATGCCGCGTTCTGGCGCAAGCTGCTCGATCACCAGTTGGGCATTGCGGCGGCCAAGTTCATCCAACGTTTTTCGGATGCGGCGCTGATGGGCTTTGCGGTGGGTCAGTCGATGGAGATGGTGCCACGCTGGATCCCCGGCCGCGGGCTGGAATTCTCTTTGGTGGAGCCGTGGAAGATCCAGCGCGATCCTGACGCGATGAGCCGTAAATGTCAAAGCGGGCTCTATTGGGTGCATCAAGAGTGGCTGGATTACTTCGTGCTGCTCGACGGGCAGAAAAAGGGCCGTTACTTCGATGTGGCCCGGGTGAAAAGCGTAAGCGAGGACAGTTCCGATCCTTTTTTGAGCAAAGAGGCGATCGCGCAGCGCAAGCAGATGCTTTGGGAGCGATCGGCTTTTCGCACGATGGTGCTCACGGGTGAGTTTTACGGCACGGTGCTGGATCCACGCGGCGAGGTGCTCTTGCCGCGTGGCATGTTTACCGTGGCGGGCGGGCGCGTGATCCAGGCCCCGGCGACGCCTACCTACCGACGGCTGCGGTGGCCGGGGGTCTCTTTTTCGCCGCTGCCACACCTTTTGCGGTTCGGCGGCCGGGGCCTGCTCGAAGGGGTTTTGAGCATGTGGGATGCCATGAACGAGATCATGTGCCTGCATATGGACGCGCTCAAGTGGCTGGTCAACCCACCCGAAGAGATCAATGTGGATGCCCTGGTGGATCCGGCCGACACGGCCAGTTATCCCGGGCACAAATACCTGGTGCGCGATACGGCCAACGGCCAGCAGGCGGTGCGCACAGTCATGCGCCCCAGCCGCACCAACGATGTGCTGGCCAACCTGGCGTACTTTGATCAGAGCTATCAGCGTGGCGCTTTTGTGACCGATGCGGTGCAGGGCCTGCCCGGGTACCGCAAGGATATGACTTATCGCGAAGCGGCCATGAACCTGGACCAGGCCATGGGGGTTTTCGGACTGATGGGTCAGGCGCTCGAAGAGGGCGCGGTGGATGCGATCGAGGCCAGCGTCGATGTGATCGAAGCTTACATCGGCTGGCAGGATCTGCTCGACTCCGGTTTTACCGAAGAGGAGCTTCGCAATTTAGGCCTCGCGCCGAACCCGCAGGATCCACGTGGGCTCTCCGGGCTGCCGGATTTTGACGGCAAGTGCCATGTGTCCGGCATGCAGGCCTTGATGAAAGATGCCGAAACGCTCAAGGCGCTGCGCGAGGTGGTGCTGCCCCTTGCGGAAAATGGCCGGTTTGCGCGCTATGTAAAGCCTTACGGGGTGATCAAGGCTTTCGAGTGCCGCGTTAATTTGTTGGACGAGGGCGTTTTTGTAAGCGAGGAGGAAGCCCGCCTGATCGATATGCAGGAGAGTTTTGCGGCGGCCGAAGAGAGCGAGGCGGCCAAGGCGCTGGTGCGCATGCAGCAGGTGCTGGGGATTACGGCGCTGGTCGAACGGCTGCAAAAGATCGAGGCCAACGATATCGCCCAGGCGGCCCAGGAAGTCAAACTGATGGAGGCTATGATCAAAGATGGAACAGGGAGCGATGGTATCGCCGGTATCGCTGCGGCCCAAAGGGATGGAGCCGCAAGGGGATAAAGCGAGCGACAAGGCCGCCAAGGAGCGGCTTAAAGAGCGGGTGCGCGATCTGGCGCTGCTCGAGTCGCCCGAGGGCCAGCGCGTGGTGGCGCTGGTGCAGCGCCAGCTTTTGGCGCGGATCGAGGCGTTGATTGCCGCCGATGCGGAGGCGCGCGCTTACGCGGCCCTTTTGGCGGAGATCGGGATCAAGACCAACCTGGCGAACATGGCGCTTGAACAGCTCAGCGAACGGTATCTCGGGGCTGCAGCTGGCAGGATAAAAAACCTTTAAAGCCCCGGCGGCCGGTGGATAAGCCTGGCCTGTCAGGCCCCGGACCGGCGCAGTGGACAAGCAGCAAAGGGAGAGAACGATGGCAGAAGAAAAAGAGATGGATCTGGACCAGATGATGGCAGCCGAGCGCACGATCACGGAAGAACCCGCCGGGGAGGTCCTGAAAGGGCATCCGGCGCTGTCTTTGGATTCCGGGGAGAGTGAAGATTCAACCACTACATCTGAAGAGCAATCGAGGCAAGGTTCCGCGGCGGTCGGCGGTCAGGCGGATGACTTTGTGCCGGGCGCGGCGGCCGAAGCGGGGCTGCAGGGCGGGGCCGCGGGCCTCGCGAGTCCTGGCTCCACGCCGGCGGCGCCCGAGCGCAAGTTTAAAAGCTGGGACGAGGCTGAGCGGGCCGCGCGCGAGGCGCACGGCACTTTAACGCGGGTGACCAAGGAGCTGGCCGAGTTAAGGCGCCAGAACGAGCAGGCGCGCGTGGTTCAGGACCAGGCCGCGGCTGCGGCGCAGTTTCGCAAGGAACTAAAGGATTTTTCGGCGCGGCGGCATGCTGCGGCGCTTACCGCGATCAACGAGCTCAACCCGGATGCGGCCGATTACCACCAGCAGGTGGCGGAGGTGTGGGCCGACAAGGATGCCGAGATTTACGACTGGACCGAGCGGCATCGGCCGGGGGCGCCCGGTCCGCGCACGGCCGATGCGGGCCCGGAGCATAGCTCCACGCCGGCGCGCGAACCGGCCGGCGGTGATGATCAACCGGCGGCGCTTGACCCCTGGGTGTATGCCAAGGCCCGGGCGAGTGAGGCGGGGATTGATCCGGACGATCCGTTTTTTATAAGCCGCTGCGGCACGGTGCCGGATAAAGATGACCGCGGACAGTCGCGGAGCCTTGAGGAGATGGTGCTTCAGGTGATCGATGAGACCAAGGCTTATCAGGCGCGCGTTGAAGCCAGGATTCAGACGGCCTTGAAAGAGAAGGCCGGGACCTTGACGCGCCAGCGTCAAGAGGCCGGATTGCCCCTGGGGGCCTCCCCGGCCGACCCGAGCGAAAGTCGCCGGGCGGCCAAGGAGGAGCCGATGGGGATCGATGGCGCCCTGGACCAGGTGTTTACCGAGCGCAGGATTTAAGTCTTCCGGTTAAAAAAGGAGGATTTGCAAAATGACTTTTACATGGGAATTTGATGCCCCCGCGGGTGTTTACAAAGATCACGCCCTGAGCAAAAAACTTTTGCTGGTGGCAGCGCGGCAGTGGAAATTTGTGCCGTTTACGCAAAAGATCACCGATTACAGCGCCCACATGGGCCAGTCGATCACGTTGATCTACTACAACCCGTTGGACGATCCGGTCAGCGCGCAGCTCGACGAACACACGCGCGTGCCGGTCGACAAGCTGACCACGGGCAAGACCTCGATCACGATCAAAGAGTGGGGCCGGGGCGTGGAGTACACCAATTTTGCGCGCCAGCTTTCGGTGTTCGATCCTAAGATCGCGGCACAAAAAGCGCTGATCGACCAGATGAATCAATCCATGGATGTGGCTGCGGCGTCCGAGTTTACGGGCAGCGACATGAAGGTCAAATTCATTCCCACCACGGCCATGGGCGGGACCTTCGATACCGACGGCACGCCCTCCACGCAGGCGCTGGTCAATCTCAACGTGGATCATATGGCCATGATCCGCGATTACATGGTCAAGGATCTGCACGTGCCGTTTTTTGACGGCGATCACTACATGGGCCTGTTTGCCACCAAGGCGATGCGCGGCATCAAACAGGATCGCAGGTTCGAGCAGTGGCACCAGTATCTGCGCAAGGGCGACCTGCTGTTCCGCGGCGAAGTGGGCATGGCTGAGTCGATCCGCGCGGTTGAGGTGACCAACGACCGCGCGCTGTCGAACTCCCTGGGGGCCAGCAATGTGCTGGGCGAAGGGGTGATCTTCGGCGACGAGGCGGTCGGGCGCATCGAGATCGAATTTCCGCATCTGCGCGCGCAGCCCAATTACACGTCTGATTTCGGGCGCAAAGGGGCGGTGTGCTGGCTGGGTACGGTGGCGTTCGGGGTCAAGTTTCCGGTAGCCGATGACCGCAAGGCCCGCGGGGTACACATCTCCAGTTCGTGATGTGGAGCGCTGTGCGCGGCGTCGATTTTAGGGCGCGGCGCACAGCCTGGCTGAAAAAAAAGTTTTTTCAAATTTTCACTTAGAGCAAGGAGGATATGACGATGCTGCGCGAAATGGCACCGATTCCGCTGGAATTCAGGCATTTGGATTATGACGCGGCCGGAGTGGGCACGCTGGGCGTGGACCTCGACCAGACGGCCGCCGATGTTGGGTTTTTCACGATTCCCTTTAAGTGCGAGCTTGTTTTTACGGGCCTGGGGATCACCGAAACGTGCGCCGGCTCGACGCCCGGGGTGGTCAAGTTTGACAAGCGCCCCACGGGCGGCAGCAACTCGGGGCGCGGCGACGGGGATATCGCCGACTTCAAGATGGGCACGACCGAGGCCGGCAAAATGCTCTATGACCGCGCGGGCCTGGGCACGATTCTTTATCCGGGCCAGGAGGTGATGGTCGAGATCACCACGCAGCCCACGGGCGGCAGCCCGGCGGGCCATTTCAACCCGGTTCTGATGGTGGTGCCGATTCCCGAGATGCCGTTCAACCTGCCCGGCCTGGTCGAGACGGCGTAAGTTTTTTCAATCCGGCGCGGCGCCGGGGCCTCCGGCGCCCTGCCCTTCTTTTTTTGCAAGGAGATATACACATGGCTGATTTAACGGCTTCCGATGTTGGGGTGGTGCTTGAGCCGCGGCTCAAGGATATGGCCCGCGGGGCGATGGCCAAGGCGCTGACGGTGGCTGAGATCACCCTCGGCGACGGGGCCAAGACCTATCCGATCGGCGGGGTGCCGCTGCCGGCCGCGGGGGTTTTAGCCCTGATACGTAACCCGCAGCTGGTTCTTTTTCAGCAGCCGGCTGACCGCGGCCTGGCGCTGCGCTACGATGCCGCAAACCACAAGCTGCGGATCATGCGCTTTAAAGATCCGTCTTATACGGCGCGGGCCGATTCGACCAGCTATTCGCTGGGCGATCTGCGCGTGCCGGCCACGGCCAACGGGTATTTGTACCGCTGCTCGACGGCGGGCACGAGCCATTCGAGCGCACCGACGTTCGGGACCGTGCTGGGCGGCCCGACCGAGGACGGGACGGCGGTATGGACCTGCGTGGGGCTGGTGGACGAGCTGGTGGGCGGGGTGGACGCTCCGGCGGAATTAACCTTCAAAGCGCTAATGATCGGCGATTAAGGCGCCGTTTTGAAAGGAGGTCACGGTGGCTCAGATTATCAATGTTCCGGTCAAGGGGCCGGGCGGGCAGACGATGCACAAAAAGGTCACGGTGCTGCGTTCCTGGCAGATGGCCGACGGCCGGGCGGTCTATCTGCACGCGGACGGGGTGTATGGGCATATCGATCATGCCCCGGTGGCATCCAAAAAAGAGTTGGGGATTATCCCGCCGGGGCCGCAGCGCGCGGCCGCGGAGCTGTGGTGGGAAAGTGTGGGCGCCGCGCTGGCGGAAAGTTTTTACGCGCAGCGCGCGATCGAGCTCGAAAAACAGGCCCTGCGGGGGCTGCCTTTGCCCGGTGATGTAACCAGCCTGGATGAGGCCCTTTATATTCGCCGCCCGGTCCGGGATCGTAAGCGTTCGTCTTTTTCGGCGCCTTTTACCTGGCAGACTTTTTTTTCCCAACGCCCGGACTGGTGGGGGCAAGCCGGGGTGGTCGAGATCGGCGAGTGGCGTTACGAGCGCTTCAGCGCCGAAGCGCCCGGTCCGGACGAACCGGGCATACCTGCGGCCGGCGCGCCGGCCAAGGATATGAGCGCCGAAGAGGTCCGGGCTCCGGCGGGCGAGGTCCCGGCGGCCGGTGAGCTGGGGGGGTTTTAATTAATTGTCTGAGCGGATCGAGGATATGGTCACGCGACGGTGTCCGTTTTGCCGGCAGATCTACATCGAGGATGACCGGCTGTACTTCGATGTAGATCGCTGCCCGCGCTGCGGCAAAAACAGCCGGGATTATCACCCGGGCGGCGGCGATGGCGGCGCGGCGCCGGCCGCCGGTTGACAAAGAGGAGGATGCCAGGATGGGAAAAAGTAAGCAAATGGCGGCGGACAGGCCGCCTCCGGAGAAGCCGCGCATGCGCCTGCGAATTCCGCAGGGGGCCAAGGTTGCGCTGAAAGGGTTCGATACGGCCGTGCTCGGGGCCGCGGCCACGATCACCATAGAGGGCAAGGTGTGCGAGCTGCGCCAGATCGAAAAAGATGATGACTGTTGGGATGCCGGTAAAACCATCGAAGTATATGTCGGGAAATGCACGGTGGCCGGTCCGGCCGCGGAGCCGGCCAGTATCGATGCGGCGCTCAAATCGGCGCAGCGGCGGGTGGCATGAACGGGCTGGCGCTCAAGCAGGAGTTTTTAGCGGCCCTTTCGCGCGGCGCCGAAAACATGGTCAATGTGGGGCTGCGCGAGATCTGGACCAAGCTGGACCAGGTGGCCCGCATTTTCGCGACCGAAACGCGCGCGTTGAGCGGGCAGCTTTCGGTGGTGACGGTCGCGGGAGAGCAGGCCTATGACCTTGATCCGCAGTTTGTGGCGATCCGCCCGCTGCGCTTTTTGACGGGCAGCGGTATGAGTCTGCGGCAGTTGGGGCGTTATACGGCTGAAGGGGTGGTGAGCTGGCCGGTGCTGGCCAGTTTCGAGCGCATCTTTGCGGCCAACTGCGCGGCGGCGACCAGTCGCCCGGGCTGCTTTGCGATTGTCGACAAGCAGGAGCCGCTGGCGTTTATGAGCGGCACGGTTACGGAAACGGGCGCAGTGGTAATGGGCGAAGCCGAGCTGGTCGATGCGGGCGCCGATTTTTCGGCGCTTGCGCCGCGCGATACGGTGATCAACACGAGCCGGCACAGCTCCGGGGTAGTGCTTGAGGTGCTGGACGGCCAGCGGCTCAAAACGGCGCTTTTTCCCGAGGGGATCAATTCATGGCGCGCCGGGGACGGCTACCTGATTCAGCCGCAGGCGCGCAAGCAGGTCTATTTGTCCGCGCCCGCGGCGGTGGACGGGCATGTGCTTACCCTGCCCTGTTCGGTTTTGCCGGCGCCGGTCTATTCGGAGCTGGGCGCCTGGCGGCTCGATGCGGCGGCCTGCGTGGCGATCGCCCACGAGGCGGCTTTTTTACACGCTATGACGCAGCCCGGGCTAAAAGCGCCGCCGGCGCATCACCAACTTTTTGTCAACGCGGTCCAAACGGAACGTTTTCGCGCGGCCGAGCGCGCACTCAAGGGGATCTGACGGCATGGGCACGATTCTGGTTTCGGAGATCATCGCCAAGGCGCGCGCGGCAACTTTCGACGAAGGCGTCACCCCGCGGCACAGCGACCTTGTGCACCTCGGCTTTTTGGATACGGCGCAGCGCCAGGCGGTGCTTTTGAGCCCGGATGCCAATGTGCGCAACGAGCCTTTTCAGCTGGCGGCGGGCACATTGCAAAGCGTGCCGGCCTGGGCGGTGCACCCGGGCCGCCTGATCTGCAATATGGGCGCCGACGGCACCACGGCCGGCAGGGCGATTTTTTATGAGGACCTGGATAAATTCACGGCTAAAAATCCGTTCTGGCACGCGTCCGATGCGCATATAGAGGTGCGCTGGTGGATGCAGGACAAGCGCGACCCGGACCATTTTTATGTCTTTCCGCCGCAGCCGGCCAGTCCGGGCTGGGTGCGCGGCGCTTTTCCGGCGGCGCCGGAGCGGCTTGGCGGAGTGGATGCGCCGATCGGCCTGGCCGACACTTTTGAAGATGTGCTGCTCGATTACGATCTTTATCGCCTTTACGATATCGAGGCGGCGATCAACCCGTTCGCGCGGGTAAAGAGCGACCGGCACTGGAACTTGTTTGTGACTGCGCTGGGGCGCCTGGATCTTATCAAGCGCGCGCAGGAGCCGCGTACAGTCGAAGAGAAGGAGCGGGCCGATGCCGATCAGATTCGTAAATAACTTTCAATCGCAGCTTGCCACGGCGGGCGGCATCACGGCCCTGGCCACCGAGCTGGATCTGGCGGCGGGCCACGGGGCGCGTTTGCTGGCGCAGATCCCTGACCTGGGTGTCAACGGGGTCTATACCAAACTTACCATCAGGGACGTAGCCGGTAACCTGGAGACGGTCAAGGTGATCGCGATCGCCATAGACAAACTGACGATCGCGCGCGCGCAAGAGGCCGGCGAGCCGGCGCGCGCGTGGTCCTTTGGCGATATCATCGATTCGGCGCTGGCCAAAAGCGCGCTCGAAGATCTGCAGGCCGAGGCCTTGGCGGCGGCGGGCGCGGCGGGCGCGGCGGCGCAAGAATATGCCGATGCCGCAGCGGGCGCGGCGGTATCGGCGGCGCAAGAGTATGCCCAGGCCGCCGTGGAGTTTGTCGAAGCGGTGGCGGCAAGCCCTGAAGAACTTAGCGAACTCCATGGCCAGGGCGCGGTTGCAGCGGACTTTGCCAAGTTGCATGAGATTACTGCGAGCGCGGCGGATCTAGATCAATTGAAATCAAAAACTGCCGTAAATACTACCGATGATCAAAGCATCGCCGGCACTAAAAACTTTACGGACGATCTTCAAGTTGGGGGTGCAGTCGTTCGCCCGACTGGAAAAATAATTGGACAGGCGCTTCCCGCATATCGGCCAGTTCTTTCTACATCTTCATTTACAATCTCAGATCTTCCCCAAATCAGTTGGCATGCGATTTCAGCCACCGGTGGGATTGGTTATGAATGGTCGGCTCTTAACGAAGTGCCACTCGATGCCGAATGGGTGCTGATAAAGATTCTCCTTACAGCAAATGTAACTCATACGATTATGAGCGTACGTGTTAACGGCTACACAGGCACTCCTCCGTCTGGTACTGACGATCAATTGGTGGCCTACCATATCGGGCAGGGGCAGTTATGTCATGCTTTCGTTCCGTTAAACCAGCGTAGTTTTTACCTGAACTGGACAACAAATCAGGGCACACCAGTGCACAAGATGTATCTGGTTGGCTACGGATATAACTCATGAGGGCAGTTATGATTTTATTGGCCTGCGTGCTGATGGTCGGTTGCGCCGGCTGGACAATCAACGGAGTTGCGGCGGAACGGTTTAAGCACCTCGATGGTGCAGAGATGGGGCAGTTGGCAATTGGTGCCGGCTCTGCTTTTATCGCCCACTGGCTTGGGCATGTGGTTTTTGCCGAGGCCTCCGGCCTCGATTGGGAACAAGATGGCATGCGTGAAATAATTTACGATGCCAGCAAAGAAGAGCTTCGCTGGATGGGCCGGGCCGGATTTTTGGCTCAGCTTGCGGTCGGAGCTGCGGTGAAAGTTTTTTCCGATCCACAGTCAATGCTTGCCACTGGTTATCACATGGGCACAGCTGGCCAGATCTTTTTATATCCAGTCTGTTCTCGCGGCGACCTTGAACTTCTTAACGAGAGTGAACTTGAGTGGGCTGTTTATAGCATAGCTGCTTTTTATTTGATGTTATCAGATCCGGCAGACCAATTTTTCAGGGAGGCAACACAATGAAACGACTTCTGATCATTCTGGCGCTATCCGTGCCGCCATCTTATTCAGGCTCACATATCGATCTTTCCCGGATCTGAACGAGAGGGCCTGTCGACAATGATGATCTCGTTAAGGACTTTTTCGGGGATGCGGCCGGCGCGCGCTGCGCACCTGCTGGGCGCCAACGAGGCGCAGGCGGCGCAAAACTGCGATCTGGCCAGCGGCGAGCTGCGCCCTTTTAAAGCGCCGCGGCGCGTGGCGGCGCTGCCCGATGCGGTGGTGAAAAGTCTTTATCGCTATGTCGAAAACGGCAACGGACATTGGGTCACGGCGGCGACCGAGCGCGATTATGTAAAAAGCCCGATCGAAAACGATGCCTATGAGCGGGTCTATTTTTCGGGCGAAAACGAGGTGCGCTTTTTTGCCAACGACAATGTGCACGAAGATGGGTTCAATCCGGCCAGCGACTATCTGCTCCTGGGTATTCCAGTGCCGGCCAGCGCGCCGGCGGTGGCGCGCGTGGGCGCGTCCGGCTCTGAGGAGCGTTACTATTTCTACTCTTTTGTGAACCGCTACGGCGAAGTGGGGGTCAACAGCCCGGTGGCGGCGCTGAGCGATTACGATACGGGCCGGGTGACTGTCAGCGGCATCGAAGCGGCGCCGGAGGGGCGCGCGATCGACCGGATCTGGTTATATCGCACCAATGCGGGTACGTCCAGCTATGCGGCTTACCAGTTTGTGTGCGAGGCTTTTTATTTCAGCGCCGAGCGCGCTTTTGCCCCGGGCGAATATGCGGTCTATGCCGGGGCGCTTTACGAGTGCACGAGCGCGCATGCGCCCGGGGCGTGGGCGCCGGGCAACTTTACGGCCGGCGAGGCGGTGGAGTTTTTGGGCGGGGTGTTTTCCGCGGCCACCTACTATCCGCCGCCGGACGGCTTGACCGGACTGGTGCTGCTGGCCTGCGGCGCGCTGGCCGGCATCAGCGGCAACATGGTGTGTATGAGCGAGCCGTTCAAGCCGCATGCCTGGCCGCCGGCCTATCGCAAGGCGTTTTCCTACAAGCCGGTGTGTCTGGCTCCGTTTGGCGATTATACGGCCGTGTTGACCGAAGGGTGGCCGGCGCGGCTTTTTGGGCAGTGGCCCGACAGCATGGCGCGCAGCTCGTTCGATGGGCAATTTTATCCGTGCGTGGCCAAGCGCGCCACGGTGGCGCGGCGCGATGGGGTTTACTGGCGCGCGCCGGCGGGCTGGATGCGCATGGACCACAGCGGGGTGTTCAACGCGGGCGAGGAGCTGGAGCTTTTCGGGGCACGCTCGTGGCCGCAATACGCCCCGGATATGGCCGTTTTTTACAATGAACTTTTTTTCGGCTTCAACGCCGCGGGTGGTTTTTTGATCGATTTTAAAAGCGGCACGCTGCGCATGCTCTCTTTGCACGCGCACGCGGCCTGCGTGGCCGACGACGACGGCGGGCTCTACCTGGTGGCCGACGATGCGGCCGCGGTCGATCCGAACGATCTGCCCGAGACGATGCCGTTGTGCGTCGTACAGTGGGCGGGCGCCGCCGCCGACTACATGTACTGGTTGTGGCGCGGGCGCCTGGAACTTTTGGATTATGCGACCTGCCCGGCCTATGTGCTCGTGGTGCTGGATGCCAATTTTTATGCCGAAACGCAGGCGGCGCTGGATCTGGCGGCGGCCAACGCGGCCCTTTTCGGCGGCGATGTGCGCGGCGCGCTGCGCAGCCAGCCTTTGCGCAGCGGCGCGCTGCGCGGCAGCGATCTTTACGATCTGGCGGGGGTGGCCATTTCGGCGACGGTGGCGCTTAAACTTTTTTTGGACCAGGCCGAGTGCTGCACGGTGCTGATCGACCGACCGCAGTGTCTGCTGGCGCTGCCCACCGGGTATCAGCTGGCGCGCATGGTGGAGGTGCAGCTGGAGGGCTATGTGCCGGTGCTGCGTGTAGCGCTGGCCTCTTCGACCGAGGAAATCATGGGTTTGGGGGTGTAAAAAATGGCTGAGGGCAAGGTGTGGATCCGGCCGGTGCCGGGCAATGTCGATGCCGCCATGGCGGCGCACCTAGGCAGCACCAAGGCGGCTCTTGAACTGCTCCTGGGGGCCGGGCCGCAAGGGGCCGGTCGGCTCGACCGGGCGGTGACGCTGCGCGATCTGGTGACCCTGGGGCTGGTCGAGGAGCAGGAGGCGGCGGCGCTATGAAGGTTGAGCTTTGGCCCTATGTGCTGATCGACGGGGTGCCGAGTCTGCGCGACAGCCAGCTTGGCGCGCTTTATGCGCGCATGGCGGCCGACCAGACCCTGGCGGTGATGAACTACGAGGGGCAATTGAACGATGCAGCGCAGTTTATCGCCGCGGCCAAGGCCGCGGCCTATTTTGCGCTGGTGCGCCGGGATGGCGCCGAGGTGGCCGTGGTGTGGCTCAACCGGTACGAACTGCGCCGGGCGCATCTGCATTTTTGTGTCTTTGCCGAGGCCTGGGGGGCCGGCAGCGTGGCGCTGGGGCGTGCGGTCATGGAGCGCCTGATCAATTTAAGGGGGCCACAGGGCGCTTTCAGCCTGGATGTGATCTGGGGGGTCATTCCGCAAAGCAATATCAACGCGGCGCGTTATGTGCAGCATTGCGGCGGCAAGCTTTGCGCGCCGATCCCCAACTATGTGTGGTGCGCGGAGCGGCAGCGCTGCGAACCGGGGGTTGTCTTTTACTACACGCGCAACGAGGAGGATTGAGGCCGATGCGAATTTACTCCGAGGTGGTGCTGGATATGCAAACTTGCGCCGTGATCTTTGCGCGCGCGGGCCAGTGGCGCGGCCCGGTGGCGCTTTGCAAGAACGGCGGCGGCTCGACCACGACCAACACCTACGATCCTAAATACAACGCCGGCATCCTGGCCATTCAGCAGGAGCAGCAGGATTGGGCGCGCAAATTCGCCAACCTTTTCGAATACGGTGTGACCTACGATCCGAACGAAACCACCCGGGGGCTCTTTGTAGATGGCAAGTGGGTTGATGAAAAGGATCTGACCGCGGAACAAGGGGCCGGTGAGCAATGGATCAAAAACCCAGAATACAAAGAAGGTAGGTGGGAAACAAAGCAAGTGCAGGTCGGCCGCTCCGAAGGTATGCCTATTTATGAAGAGCAGCAGGTTTGGGTTCCCGGCACGGATGTTCCTGAAAAAATCATCAATCCGAACTACAAGTTGGAAGAAAAAACCTGGGGTGAAATTTATGGTTACGACCCCAACGCGCAGGTTTCAGAGATGCAGCTTATGCAGCGCGGCATCGAGGCGGCGGCAGAGCTTTTGCCGTTGCAAACGGCGCTGGCGCGTTCGCAGCTTGAAGCCGATCAGCAGCTGGTGCCGGCGCAGACGCAGCTTTCCCTGGCGCAGATCGCCTCTGAGATGGGGCTGGTGCCCAAGCGCGGCGAACTGGAGGCGACCCAGATTGCCGATACGCTGGCGGGCATCGGCCAGCGCGCGCCGGTTCGCGAGGAGTTTTACAAGCAGGCCCTGGCCGGGGTGGACGTTAACCGGCGCATGCAGCAGGCCGGCGCGGATGTGGAACACGCTTTTGCGGCCGGTGACAAGGATTTCGAGCGCGGCATCTTTACCAGCGGCTTAAAGCTCAACCCCAATGACGGCGCTTATATCGCGGCGCTGAACCAGCGCAACCTGGCCAAGACGGCCGGGATTGCGGGCGCGCGCAGCGGAGCGCGCACGCTGGCCGAGCAGGAGATGTTCGCACGCTTAAAATCTGCCATGGGCACCGAATAGATAAGGGGGTACGGACTATGCCGGGAATTTACAGCAGTGCGGCGCACAGTCTGCCGATGCCGCCGCGCCATTTCGGCGGCGGAGCGGGCGGGGGCATTTCGGCGCGGGCCGGTTTTCGCGAGATGGCGGATGCGGCTTCGGCGCGCGCGCTGGGCGCGGCCGGCTCGATGCGCCCGGATCAAAAGACCACGGTGGAGCCGCCGGGCAAGACGGTCGGCGGTGCCATGATGTCGGCCGCGGGCGGCGCGGCCATGGGCACTGCGGTAGCCGGGCCAGGTTGGGGCACGGCGGGCGGCGCTGTTTTCGGCCTGGTGGCCTATGCGATGAGCTGAAGGGGGATTTACAATGGCGGACCAATGGGGACGGCCGGTGATGGGCGATTTCATGCGGGTGGCCAACATGTTCAACCAGGCGGCCGACCGGCGCCGCGACATGGAGCAGCGCAGCCGGATCGACAATTACCTGGGGCGCATGCAGCGCGGCGAAGAGATCGATACGGGCGCGGCCGACTACAGCGCCATGGACCATGCCGCGGCCAGCGCGGTGGCGGCGCGCAGCATCCTGCAGGATGAGCAGTTAAGACAGGTGCGGTTAAAAAATGATACGGTCGAGGCCGAGCAGCGCCAGGCGCGCCTGACCGAAGCGGTGGCGCGCGCTGAGATGATTTATAACCAGGCGCGCCAGGCCAAGACGCCGGACGCGCGGCAGCGGCTTGAGCAAGAGGCTTACGATGCGCTTTTGCCGGCCTATGAGTATATGCCCGACGGGGGCACCAACGCGCGTTGGAACGCGGACAGGTCTAAGCTGATCGTCACCGACCGGGCCAGCGGCAAGGATATCGAGGCCCAGGCGCCCGCTTTCGAGCGCGCCCTGTTTGCGGCTAAAACGCAGTCGGCCAGTTATGTGCGAGATGCGGTCGAGCGGCGCGAGGGCGAGCGGCGCATGGCGACCGAACTGGCGCTTAAGGCCTTTACCGACCCTGAGCACAGGTGGCGCACGGAAAGCGGCAAGGAGGCGGTCATGGTGCCGGTGCCGCAGCGCAACGATTACGGCGATACGGTGTGGCGCGAAGCTTTGATCGATCCGCAATCGGGCCAGGTGCTGGCCGGGTTCGATTACCAGAGTGGTGAAGTGGTGGGCCGCGGCGATCATGGTTACCGCGCGCCGGCCTACTGGAAGAGCGTGGCGGCGCTTTCGACCGAGCAGCGCAAGAGCTGGGAAAAGGCGGTGGGCGCGGCCTCCAAGGCCTGGGCGAGCAACTTGAAGGAGGGCGCGGTGGACGCGGGCAGCACGGACCAGGGCGAATGGGAGTTGAACTATGCTCTGGGCTACTACAAGCGCCTTTCGCCGGGGGCGCCCCTGCCTGCCGGGGTGGTGGATGCGGCCGGCGCTGGTGCGGGCGAATCGTGGGCGCAATATCTGCCGCCCGATGCAGCCACCGGGATCATCACGGAGCCGCCGGGGGTGCTGGCGGGGGTAAAAAATATCATGTTTGGGGGTCCGGCGCATGCGGCCGCGATCCCGCCGGCCGACGGCTTGATGTCGGCGCGCGAAAGTTCCGGGGTGATGGATACCATGGAGGCCCAGGAGCCGCCGGAGGCGACCGCTGGGCAGCCGCCGCGCGCCGCGGGCGTTGCCCAACAAGCTTTACCGGACCCGGGGCTTTCCGGGCGCGGGGCTATGGGTACGCCGGTAAAAATGGCCACCGGGCGCGGTATAGGCGGTGAGCAGATTGCCGCTTTCGGTTCGCGCAATGTTCCCGCCGCGGTCAAGGGCAAGGCCCCGGGCGAGTTGATGCGCGCGCAGCGCGGCGCGCGGCCCGATGCGGCCGGGTCCGGTCAGGCTAAAAAAAGCGAATACCGGCTGGAAAAAGATGGCACGATCACGGCCGAGATCAACGGACAGCTGGTAACGGTGGCGCGCGCGGCCAAAAAGGGTACGCCGCAATACGAGCTGTGGCTCCAGACGCTCCAGAATGTAGGCCTGTACGCGGAGGCCAAGAAAAAGAAGCTGGTTTGATTTTGGCCGCGGGTCTTTGCCGCCCGCCTTGCGGGCGGGAGGCCGCCCCACCCCTTGGTTCCGGTATAAAAATCTAAACTAAACATTGGGAGCAGCCATAAGTGAACGCGACGATTGCAACCTGGCTCAAGGACCCCGAATTCAACGCCCTGCCTTTTTCGGCGCGGCAGGCCGCGATTCGTAACTATTTCGATACGCGCGTGGCCGATGCGCAGTTTGCCAATCTGCCGCAAAGTGTGCAGGATGAGACCCGCGCGCGTTTTGTGGGCAGTCATCTGCCGGCCGAGCAGGCGGCGCAGCGCGGTTTTCTGGCTGAAACGGCCAGTGCCCTGGGCTCGGGCCTGGTGGCGGTCGAAGAGGCCCTGGCGGGCACGGTCGAGCTGGGCTTGAGCAAGGTTGCGCCCGATACGCGCCTGACGCGCGCGGTGGGCGACGCGCGCAAGATGCTGGGCGCAACGCGCGAAGCGGGGGCGCTGGCGCGGCCGCAGTATCTGGCCCACGAGACGGTCCTGGAGCATCCCGAGCGGCTGGCCGACTGGCGCTGGTGGGTGCGCAGTCTGGGTGAAAATCTACCCAACATGGCGGCTATGATGTTGCCGGGCGTCGCGGCTATGAAAGGCGCGCAGGCGGCCGGCATGGGCGTCAAGGCGATACGCGCGGCGGGTCTGGCGGGGGCCTGGTCCGGAGGGGCGACGATCGAGGCGGGCTTTGCCTACGGCGAGGCCAAGGACGAAATGGCGGCCGAAGGCAAGTACAGCGCCGAGCAGATCGAGCGCATCGCCACGGCCGAAGCGCTCGTGATCGGCACGGTCAACGGCATTTTGGAGATTCTGCCGTTCGACAATCTTTTCTTGCGCGCGGCGCGCGCGGATAAGATCATCAAGCGCATCGTGCGCCAGGGGATCATCGAGGGGGTGACCGAAACGGCCCAGGAGGCGGTCAGCATCTATGTCGAAAAGCTGGGCCACAAGCCGGATCAGACTTTTCGCGAAAATCTGGGGCGCATGCTCGAAGCGGGTATTATCGGCACGGCCCTGGGTGGCGGCGCAGGCGGTGTGCTGCGCCCGGCCCACCTTGCCGCGCCCGCGGCCGAGCAAGGGGCCGCGGCGGCCGACAAGGTGGCCGGTGGGCAAGGTGCCCCGGGCCAGGGCGCGCCGAGCGGCGCACCGGCGCCCATGGTCGAGAGCGGCGCGGCCAGCGCCGAACTGGCTGTCGAACCGGCTCCCAAGGTCAACCAGGCGGCGGCGCAAAAGGCCAAGGTGCGCGCTGAGGCCGAGCAGATCCTGGCCAGTGTGATCCAGGAGGTTGCGGCTGAGCAGAATGCGCAGGTGCCGGCCCAAGGTCCGGCAGATGAACCGGCCGTGGCATCGGATGAACCTGGTCCGGCGGCGCAGGTGGCGCCGGCCGGACCGATCGCAACCGAACTGGCGCCCGGGGAGCCGGACGCTGCGCCAGTTCGGCCACAAGCGGCGCAAGCGCAAGGCCCTTCCGGGCTGCCGGCGGATGCCGCGGCGGCAGTGCAGCAGGCCGGGGCGCAGGCGGCCGGGGCGCCGCCGGATTCCGAGCGGCGCCAGGACCTTTTACAGCGCAAGGCGATCGAGGCGATGGCCCCGGAGGAAAAAGACGCGGCGATTGCTCAGTTGCGCAAGGTGGCTTATACTGATCCTGTCACCGGGCTGGGTAACCGCGCGGCGTTCGAGGCGCGCCCGGCGCGTCCGATTGCGATCCGTTCGGATGTGGACAGTTTGAAGTGGTTCAACGATACGCTCGGGCACGAGTTCGGCGACTCGCTTTTAAGGCTCAAGGCCGCGGCGCTGCAGGCGGCGGGCGTGGGCGCCGAGTTCGACCGGGTGGGCGGGGATGAATTCTATGGCGCGGCGGCCAGCGAGGCCGCCGGGGCCGAGGCGATGGCGGCGGCGCAGGCTTACCTGGATGCGCATCCGGTGAGCGTGACGCTGCCAAACGGCGAAAATCGTCAATACAAGGTTGGGTTTTCCTATGGCATCGCAAAATCAGGCGAAGCGGCCGAAGCTGCCCTTTTACGGCACAAAGCAGAACGCGAAAAAGCCGGCCTCCGCGCCGGCCGCGGCGCAGAGCCTCCCAGGGTTGGAGGAGTTCAAGAAGGATTGGGAGTCGTTTCCACCGGGGACCAAGGTGACGCTGGGCGACAAGACTTTCGTCAAGAAGTAAACCTGCCGGGCGGCCGGCGCGAGGCCCCTGTCCGCCGCAGTCCCACGGCGGTTGAAACGCTTGCCGGCGCGCGGCGCAGTTTTGAAAAAGAATCCCCCCCGGAGGTTTCGACCCCGGACGCGGTGCCGGCGGCCGGGCAGGCGCCGGCACCTGTTAAAAAAGAGCCGGGGCAGGTTGCGCCAGAATTACCAACAATTCAGCCGGACTTAACAGTTCCCGCAACCGACAAGGAAAACTTGTCAGTTGAACCAGCCGGTAAGGTCCAAATCGATCAGGCCTATATTGACGCTCTCAATCCGTTGCAGCGTGGAAGATTGGAGAAATCCCTTAACCAACGTTATAACACGCCAGATGGGGAAAGGTCGCTGCGAGAACATATCGAGAGCGGAAAGTATGTCAGGGCCGAAAAGAATGAGGTTTCTTCGGTTAAATATAATCGGCATAAATTTAATCGCATGGATGCTGCTCAGCAAAAAGAGTATGAAAAGCGGCTGAATGAGAAGAAAACCGTCTATAGCGTCGTTACCGAAAACAATGCATATTTCGACATCCCTAAAATTGTGTTCGACGCCATCAAGGGGAAGCATCCAGAGGTCAAAAAGGCTGAACCAAAGAGCGGCTTTCCATACGACCCAGATGCGCAACCTGCCGGCAACATGCGTACTGACATGGATGCCGTTTATGCCTATCTGAAGGCGCGCGGCGTCGAAGTCGGGCACCCGGATGACCTCAAGTTCAGCCGCTGGCCGCTGGCCGGAAGCGGTTACACGAGGCGCAAGTTCATCGAGGTCAGTCGTTCCGAATTTATCCAGGCTCTAAAAGATCATCGCGAACCCATGAGCCGCTATTTTGGCGGCTCCGGGTATTATGCGGGGAAAAACGCGCGCGCTAATGCCGAGGGTATCCAAAAGGTTCTTTCCCTGGCCGATAAGTTCGAAAGGATTGCGGCCGACATCGGTGGATTCCATACCGACGAAACGCGCGCGGCCGCCGAGACCGCCAGGAAGGAGGCCGAGGCTGTAATCAATCGCCAGGAGCAGGAACAAAGGGAAAAAGTCGCACGCGAAAAGCGTTTTGACGAGCTGAAAAAATCCCCTGATCCGCGCATAAGGTTCGGCGAAGAGGCCAACCAAACCGGTGTTGACGAAAGGGGTAACACGATCGAATACGGCCCCAATTTCGGTCTCTTCACCCCCGAGATGACGGCCGCGGTCCCGTCAGTTTCGTATATGTACCCGAAAGGCGCCAGCGCATATTTTACCGAATTGGGGTCACTGGCCGGCGGTTCGTTTTTAATTAAAAATGAGTTTGCGCCAAAAACCCTTATAAAGCGCCTTGAAGCTGTAAAATCGAGGGAGGATGGTCCCACCGCGGCGCATGAGAATGAACTTTTCGCCAGTTTGAAAAAGGCGCAGCCGCTTGAATATCAATTTTCGATCGTCAAAGAAGATGATGGCGTTCAATCGCGCACGGCCATATTTACCAATCCATCCGGGCCGATTGCCCTCAACGAAAGTTATCTTGCCTATTTCAAAAAAAATATCAAAGATTTAAAGCTTAAAGGGACTGATTACAATAAGCCGGTCGGGCTATATTCGGGCGACAAGCTGGCCGGTCTTTTGATGCCGCTCAGAATGGCACAGTACTTGGAGGGCCTCGATTTTGAGTTGTTAAAAAACAAACCGGCGCCGCAGTTCGGCGCCGGCAACAAACTGGTGACGCCTGAACGGGCCGAGGAGCTGAAAAAGAAGCTGCGCGCCAAACTTGACCAGGTGTCGGCCGGCGTAGACCCGGAGTTGATCGCCCTGGGAACCGAGTTGGCGGTTTTTTATATCGAGGGCGGCGTGCGCAGGTTTGCCGACTTTGCGCAGCGCATGATGACCGACCTGGGCGCAAAGGTAAAGCCTTACCTGCGTTCTTTTTACGAGGCGGCGCGGCACTTTCCGGGGAATGAGGCGGCGGCGGCCGAGATGAGTACGGCCGCCGAGATCACCACGGCCCTTGCGGCCATGGAAAAGGAGGGGCAGGATGTTTCAGATACCGCAAGAGATTTGGCGGCAGATCGCGGCGACGGTGCCGCTCAAGACCGCCTGGGCCGAGAAGATGTTTCGGCTGAGCGACAGCAAGGTGGACCGGTTTCTGGACGAACAGGGCGCCAGGATGAAGCAGGCCGGGTACGCGAACAAGGTGATCGTGGCGTATCAGACGATCTGCCCGGTATGGTACGAGCGGGAGGCCCTGACGAACTTTATAGCGGGGACGGAGCAGCCGGAGCTGCGCCAGGTGTTTCCGGATCTGGCGAGCAAGGCCGAGGCGGCCGAGTTGATGACGGCCGAGTACGGTCTGACGCCGGAACAGGCCCTGGTGCTGGAAGAGCTGCTGACCAAGGCCGAGCCGCAGTTTTAGCCCGCGAGTTGGCTGAAAGGATCGAGCGGCAAAAAAGGGCTTCGGCCGAGGTGGCCGTAGCGTTCAATGATGAAAAAAATATCCGCGCCAGCTTGCCCCTTTTGCTGCCTGAACAGCAGGATGACGTGATCAAGGCCGAGCGGCGCTTTTTCGGCGCGCAGCCCGGCAAGGGGATGCTGTTTACCAATGGCACGGGCACGGGCAAGACCTACACGGGCCTGGGGGTCGTGAATCGCCATTTTCGCGCGGGTAAAAAAAATATCCTGATCGTGGTGCCCACGCAGCAGAAGGTCAACGACTGGATCGGGGATGCGCAGCGCTTCGATCTTACGCTCGGCGCCCTGGCCGATACGCGCAGCGCCGGTACTGGTCCGGTGATTACGACTTACGCGAATTTTCGCGCCAACGAGGCGCTGGAGGCGCGCGCCTGGGATCTTGTGGTGTATGACGAAAGCCACAAGTTGATCAGCAACGAGGCGGGCGAGGCCACGGCGGCCGACCAGCGACACCGCAGCGTGGCTAATGCGCCCTCGGCGGCGCTGGCCAAGGCCAAAGAAAAGTATGCGGCCGAGATCGCCGCGGAGCGGCGGCGGCCCGGGTCCGGCGGGGGTATGAGCGCGGCGCTGCGCGAAAAGATAGCGGCCGAACAGAAGCGGCTGGTTGAGCAGACCAAGGCGCTTTTTTTATCGGCCACGCCGTTTGCCTATCACAAGGCCCTGCTGTACGCGGACGGTTTTTTGTTCGATATCCGCGAGAACCGGCCGGCCGAGTCCCTGGGCTACAACGAGGCGGGCGCCGAGGAGCGTTTTTTTGTATCCAACTTCGGCTATCGCATGCGCTACAACAAGCTGACGCAGCCCGAAGCCGGGGTGGATGTGGGCCTGATGGAGCGCGAGTTCGTGGAGCGCTTGCGGCGCGAAGGGGCCGTGGCGGGCCGCAAGCTTGAGATTCCGTTCGACTATTCGCGCGAGTTCGTGCTGCTTGACAGCCAGATCGGCAAGGCGATCAGCGACGGCATGAGCGTTGTGCGCGGGTTCGCGGACGGGCAGAAGAACAATTACCGCGAATTGCCGCAGGTGCTTGGCAAGCGCTACAGCTATCTTTACCAGAGCCAGCTTTTAGAGGCGATCAAGGCGCGCCAGAGCGTCGAGCGTATCGAGCAGCACCTTGCGCTGGGGCGCAAGGTGATCGTGTTCCATAACTATATCAGCGCACTGCCGGCGCACCCGTTTAACTTCGATGTGCTGCTTTCCTCGGAAAACAAGGCGCTGGCCGACGAGGTGCGCCACTTTTACGAAAACTATCCGCAGTACCGCAAGCTTGACCTGGGCGCGCTGGGCAACCCGGTGGATACGCTTTTGGAGGCCTTCGGGGCGCGTGCGGCGGTGTTCAACGGGCAGGTTTCGGCTTCGGCGCGCGCTGCCGCGATCGAGGCGTTCAACCGTCCCGGCTCGGGCGTTGATCTGATTGTGGTGCAGATGGAGGCCGGCAAGGAGGGGATCAGCCTGCACGATACGACGGGCACGGCGCAGCGCGTGGTGTACGATCTGGGGTTGCCGGCAAAGCCCACGGACGCGATCCAGACCGAGGGCCGGGCCTACCGGGTGGGCAACTTGAGCGATGCAATTTTCGAATACCCGGTGCTGCATACGAGTCACGAAAAATGGGTGTTCGGGGGCCGGATCAACCAGCGCGTGCGCACGGCCGAAAACCTGGCCATGGGGGCCATGGCGCGCGATCTGGAGACGGCTTTCAAGGAGGGCTACGCCAATCCGGTGGAGACGGCTCCGGACCCGGGCCAGGGCAAGGGCGGCAAGGCCGCCGACAGTGCCCTGGAACAGGCGATCAGCGATTTTGCGCGCGCGCGGACCTACTATTTCGCGCGCCAGAAAAAGACGGCGCGCAGCAAGGCGGCCGAGGGGGTGGACTATTTTGCCACACCCGAGCCGCTGGGGCTCAAGATGGTGGAGTTTGCGGACATCCGCGCCAACGACGAGGTGCTGGAGCCCTCCGCGGGCCACGGCGCGATCGGCCGTTTTTTTCCGGAAACGAGCAACAACACTTTTATCGAGCCGGCCGGGGAGCTTGCCGCGGAGCTGTCGGTGTTTGCGCGTGGCGATGTGAAGCAGGTGCGTTTCGAGGATCTGCACGCGGTCAACAAGTTCGATGCGATCGTGATGAATCCGCCTTTCGGCCAGGCGGGCAAGACGGCCATGGAGCATGTCGAAAAGGCGGCGCGGCACTTGCGCAATGGCGGGCGCATCGTGGCGATCGTGCCCGATTCGCCGAGCATGCAAAAGCGGCTGGATAAGTTTCACGAATCCGAGCTGGGGCGCAATATGTTTACGGTGGCCGATATGGTTCTGCCGGCGGTGGTCTTTGCGCGCGCGGGGACCCAGGTGCGCACGCGCCTGCTGGTGCTGGACAAGCAGCTGGATGCCAGGGAGGCGCCGCAGCAAAGGGGGCTTGCCGAGATCGCGGCTGATTCGATCGGTGAGTTTTTCGACAAAATTGAATCGCTTTCCATGCCGGCGCGCAAGGTGCAGCCGCGCCCGGCGCAAAAAACGGCGCGGGATGCACCCGGGCCGGAGCAGTTCGAGGACCGCCAGTTCGCGCATACCAAAACTGGCGAGATGGTTTATATCGCCCGGCCTAAAAAGTACCTGGGCGATGGGTTTGCGCGCTACAACCGCGCGGCGCGCGAGGCCGGCGGCTACTATAGCAAGTACAAGAGCGGCGCGGCGGTGCCGGGCTTTGCCTTCGACAGCGAGGAGAAACGGGCACACTTTTACGAGCTGGCGGCGCAAAGTGAGGAGGGTGCGCAATACGCCCTGGCCGAAGGGCGGGGCCGGGCGCGCGAGGTGACCCTGGCCGATGTGCAGGCGGTGTTCGCGGGTCAGGCCGTGGGGGTTTCGGCCACGGATCCGGATGTGTTCTGGGTGCGCTTTAAAAACGGCGCCGGGCTTGAGGTGCAAAAGGTCGAACAGATTGCGGCCGACCGCGCCGCGCTCGCCCTGGCTTACGGGTCGATGGATGGCGATGGGCGGCTTGCGGCCGGCAAGTACCAGGCCGGGCGCATCGAGCTTAACCGGCACCTGGCCGACCGCTGGGTGCTGGCGCACGAGAGTTATCATTTCCTGGAGGATGCCGGGCTGGTTACGCGCGCCGACGTGGCGACGTTGCGCCAGTACATCCGCCAGCTGCACGCCAACGGCAAGTGGCGCACTCAAAATGCCCGGGATGTGGGCGGGGCCGAGGATCGCGCGGTGTTTGTGGCCGCGCGGCTGCAAAAACGGGCCGAGGCCAAGGGGCTTGTCGCGCGCGTGCTGCAAAAAGTGGGCGATATCATCGACGCCCTGGGCAATCTGGTCCGCCGGACCGCCGCGGGCGTGGTGCGCGATGTGGAAAGCGGCGCGCTGTTCGGCGCAGCCACAGAATCGTCCGGGTTTAGCCCGGCCGCTGACTATGCCCACACGGCGGCGCGCTGGTACAGCCAGATGACCCGCCATATCGAGGCCAGGCTGCCGGGCAGCGGCGCGCCCGGGGATATGGCCTCGATGGTGGCGGCCTGGGCCAAAAAGGGCGAGATCAAGGCCGAAGAGTTGGAGTGGCACGGCCTGGCCGACTGGCTCGACCAGCAGCAGGGCAAGGTCACCCGGCAGCAGGTGCTGGACTATCTGACCGCGAATCAGGTGCAGGCGCAGGAGGTGGTAAAGGGGGGCAGAGATCAAGTAGCCATAAAAGCCGATATTGTAAGTATCGTCGGCGAGCATCCGGCGGGGGGACTGTTGCGGCGAGACTATGCCCTTGAAAAGGCCGACCCTAAAGACCACGATACTCTGAACCGGCTGTACGACGAGCTTGATGCCCTTTATGGCGATGCGGGCCCAAGATATTCCCAATACCAGCTACCCGGCGGCGAGAACTACCGCGAGCTGTTGCTGACGTTGCCGACTCCCCCTGATCTCCCGGATTTTGCCACCATGACATCTATGCAGGAGGCAAGGGAGCACCTGCCGGACGGCTACACGATGAATGTCAACGACTTCGGGCTGTACGAGGTCAGAGATTCGGAGGGTACGGCAGTTGCGGTTGCCGGCGGTCCTGGGTTGGCCCTTGATCGGCTCAACACTCACCCGTTCAGAAAAATAGGCACCAAAAGTACTTTTATGTCGTCCCACTGGTTCGAACCCAACGTTCTTGCACACGTTCGCTTCAACGAAAGGACCGGGCCGAACGGCGAGCGCATCCTGTTTATCGAGGAGCTTCAGAGCGATTGGCATCAGAAGGGTAGAAAAAAAGGGTATCATAACCCGAATCTTAAGCAACGCAATTTTGACACATGGTTAAAGGAGAACGGTCATGACATAACCGATGTCGAAAGGGACCGCCAATTCAAAATTTGGCAGAACAGTTTTAGGGCCGGCGAGTCAAGCGAGCTGCCAGAACTTGTTCGTGCGTGGCATGAAGAACAGAACGCAGCGCTCGACAATGCCAACGCCGTTCCCGACGCCCCCTTCAAAAAGACCTGGCCGATTCTGGCCATCAAGCGCATGGTGCGCTACGCTGCCGAAAACGGGTTCGACTCGATCGCCTGGACGCCGGGCGCGGTGCAGGCCGCGCGGTACGATTTGAGCAAGCAGGTAGGCGACTTCCTTTACTGGTTCAATGACACCCCCGGAGATGTTGTCCCTGGTCCTGATGAGGTCGGGTTGTCGATATACGACAAGAGCGACAACCCGATCATGGAGCAGGACATAATTAAAAAGTCCAAGCTTGAAGACTACATTGGCAAGGATGCAGCACGGAGGGTTTTAGAAGGTGAGCGCGTCCAAGCCGATGGGCATCCAAAAGGGGTTTACAAGCTTGAAGTCGAAGATCTTAAGGTCGGTGGCAAGGGCATGAGCGGTTTTTACGATAAGATCCTGCCGGCCGAGGTCAACAAGTTTTTCAACAAGGCCGCCTGGGGCAACGCCAGGGTTGGCCAGCAAGCCATCGATACGGGCGAGTTCAAGGTCAACCGCGACCGGCATGACCCACCCTATCGGCTGGAAAGGGCGGATTCGCCCGATATAATTTCGCGGCACGAAAGCGCCGAAGAGGCCTGGGCCGAGGCTGAGCGCCTGGGAGCCCAGCAGGTCTGGGCCCTGCCCATTACGGACGAGATGCGCCACAAGGCCCTTAGCGAGGGTATGCCGCTGTTCAAGCTGGTGGAAAGACCCGAGCCGGGGCCGGCGCTGGCCCGCGAGCTGGAGAAGAACCGCACCTTTGTCAACCAGCTGCACGAGATGGCCGACCAGGCGCGCGAAAATATCAATGTGGCCACGGCCAAGTTGCAGGTGCGCGTGCAGGAGTTGGCCGGGGCGGCCAGCCGGCGGCGCGTGTATCTTGGCATCGGGTACAACCCCGAGGTCAAGGATTCGGCGGCGGCGCGGCGCCTGGACCGCGCGATGTTCCTGTGGCGCGATCTGGGCGGCGATGTCGCCAAGATCGCCGAATTTAAGGCCTGGGCCGAGCAGGGGCTGGCTGACGGCACGATCGCGGGCGCCCGAAGGGTCTATATCCTCTCTGTGCTGGAGGATCTTAAAACGGCCGAGAATTTGTCCGCCGAGCAGAAGGCCTTTGTGGATGAGATGGGCGAGCGCTTCGACGCGGCTTTCGAACTGGCCGAGCGCAGCCAGGTGGTGCAATCTTTTGTGGACAACTATGTGCGCCGCATCTACCGGCCTAAAAAAGAGGCCGGCGCGCAGGCGGTGTACTCGGGTTGGGCGGGGGCTACGCACGGCTTCAAGGTGGCCCACGGCGCGGCGCTGCAGCGGCGCTATGACTCGGCCCTTGCGGCGATCCGGGACGGTTACGAACTGGCCGTTTCGGGCATTACCAACAGTTACGACAGTTACATGCAGGAGCTGGCCCAGGTGATGGCCAACCGCGCTTTTATCGCGCGCGGGCTGGCGACCTACGATCTGGCCGGCCGGCGGCTTTTTACGACCAACACCAACAAGGTGCCCGGCTATGAGGATTATCGCGAGCTCAAGGCGCCCGGTTTTGCGGCCTGGCAGCTGAGCGGCACGGTCACGGCTCTGGACGAGGCGGGCCTGGGCGGGGTGCTGGAGACCAATTCGTGGGGTAAGAAGGTCTTTTTGACGCAGCCCGAGCAGGTGCCCGAACGCTTTGCGGTGTATGCCTCCGCGGAGTCGACGCGCGCGGTCAAGATTTTTTACGATCTGGAACAGGCGCAGCAGTTTGCCCAGGAGAAGGGCTATGCGCGCATCGAGCGGCGCGCGCCCCTGGAAACGGCCAACCAGTTTCAGAAGATGAAGCTTTTTGCGCCCGCACCGCTGGCCGAGATGATCAACAAGATGACGGCCACGGAGCAGTTTTTCTCCCAGACCCCGGGGCTCAAGGAGCTGCAGCGGCTCAACGCGGGCATCAAGGGCTGGATCCTGATGAGCAGCTTCTTTCACCATCTGGCGGGCACGCGCTCGTGGGTTTTTGGTATCCATCATAATTGGGGCCAGGGTAAATATGCGGTCCTGGACGCGGCCGGCGCGCGCGTGCTGGGTCTGTATGCCAAAAAGGCACAGGCGCAGGCGGCGGCCGCCGAAAGCGGCGGCCAGCTGGTGGCCCCGGCCAAGCTGGCGCCCTGGCGGGCCTATAAGATGGGCCTGGATAAGGTCAACGATTTGCATCCGCTGATCTCGCTGGGGGTCAAGCACGGGTTGACCCTGGGCGAACTGCAGGATTGGGCCGAGTCGGCCTTGCGCGCCGAGGGTGGGTTGACCGAGCGGCTGGCGCGGCAGCTGGGCTGGGATAAAACGGTGGGGCTGATCGAGCGCGGCAAAATGCTGCGCGAGCGCTGGGCCAACTCGCTGTTTAAAAAGTTTTTCGCGGGGCTCAAGGCTGAGGCTTTTGTGGTGGAGTATGTGCACGAGCTGGCCAAGGCCCAGCAGCTTTACGAGGCAGGTGGCGCGCCGGCGGTCGATGCGGACAGCCTGGCCGAAAAGGTGGCGCGTCTGATCAACGAGGACTTCGGCGGGCTGCACTTAAAGCGCATGGGCCGCAATCCGACTTTGCAGGCGCTGGCGCGCCTGATGCTGCTGGCGCCGGACTGGACCGAGTCCAACTGGCGCACGGTGGTGGGTATGGTGCCGGGTTTGAATCAAAAGCTGTCCAGGATGGTCGGTGATGTGCCTCCGCCCAAGGGCATGGAGCAGGTCTACCGCAATTTTCAGGCGCGGATCTGGTTGCGCCTGGCGGGCGCGACGCTGATTGCGCAGCTTCTTTTGAACGGCTTCGATGACTCGGAAAAGTTTTATACAGAGCAGATCACGCCCGAGCGTTGGCGCAAGTTCCGCTGGACCCAGGTGGATATCTCCAGCCTTTACGCCTGGCTGGGGATCGATCTGGAGGGCAACCGCAAGACTTTCAGCGTTGGCGGCCATTTTTTGGACCCGCTAAAGGCCCTGGACCCTTTCAAGCTGGCCAAGGGCAAAGCATCGCCGGCCATGCGCGCTCTGGGCGCGGGCTTTTCGGGCACGGATTGGGCCGACCGGCCTTTTACGGGCGCGGCCGAATTTTTGCGCACGGGTCAAACGATCAAACAGAGCCCTTATGAGCCGGTCGAGGGGGGTTTGAACCGGCTGCCGGCGGCGCTGGTCAACCAGGTGATCAATATGCAGCCGATCCAGGTGGGGCAGTTTTTACGCTATCTGCAGGGCGAGGAAGATGGTCTGTCGGCTTTGCTGCACAGCGCGGGCATGCACGTGCACACGGCCTGGCGCGCGCCGGCCAAGGAGCCGGTCGCTTTGGCCGTCTTGGAGCGCGCCGCGGCGGACGAGCTGCGCCGGCTCCAGCGCACCGGTGCGCTGGCCATGGGGCCGCCGGGCCGTGCGGTGGTGGTGGCCGGGGTGCCCCAGCGTCTGGGCCAGGCCGAGTACGCCGCTTTTGTGCAGCGTGCCAGCGAACTGGCCGCCCCGCGCCTGGCCGCGCTGGTGAATTCGCCGGGATACCAGGGCTGGTCGGATGAGCAGCGTGCCCAAAAGGTGCGCGCGATCATCGAAAATGCCCGCCACAAGGCGCGCCGGCCGCTGCGCCGGGAGATAAAAAAAGAGCGCCGCGCGGCTTAGCGCCGGTTTTTTGTCAAGTCTTTTTTTTGTTCCCACCACGTCCCACTACGTCCCAGGTGAGCCCAAATAGGGCTTGTCCGGGACGTTTGTATTTTCAGGCATAGTAAAATGGCGCCGATCTTCCAGAACGCAAACCGAACGCAACGCAACTTAAATGGGAGGCGCCTGCCATGCTTGATAATTTTACCGAAAAGTTCCCCTACGAAAAAGACGATCTGATTCAAAAAATGGCCTACACGGAGGCCGGCCTGGCTGAGTACATAGGTCTGGCGCGGCCGGGCACGGCCGATGACACGGCCGGCTGGCAGATCCAAAAGCTGACCTACGACGAGGCCAACCGGTTGGTCAGCAAGCTTTTTGCCGGCGGTCACAACGACTATCTGTATGTATGGGATGACCGCGAAACCCTGGACTACGCCTGAATCTGGAGACAAGTCATATGTTAAAATTCGCCAAGCGTCATTTATACTCTCTGGTCGTTGTCTATCTGCTGGTTACGCTCTTTTTTTTAACTTTCGGGGCTCTGCGCTGTGTGCGCGAGGCCGCGGCCGGGCAGCAGTATTTCGACCCTGTTTCGCGGCGCCTGATGTCGCTGCCCGATGATGCGCAGTTCCGCTCTGTTACTGTCGGCGGGCGAGTCGTACCCGGCATGAACCCGGCTCATGTGTTCGCAGACAATACGGCGCGTGATGCCTACTTTACCAGCAATCCCGCCGAGCGCACGCCATTTACGTTGATCTCTGTCGGCGAGGGTTGGCAAGAGTGGAGCGGCACGGCCTGGGTATCCAAAACCCAGGTTCTGACCGGTCCGCGTGGACTTAAGGGCGACACCCCGGTCAAAGGGGTCGACTATGACGACGGGGTAACCCCGGTCAAGGGCGTGGACTACGATGACGGCCTGACCTACCATCCTTATACAGCCTATGCCAGCGATGCAGCCGGCAGCGATTTTTCACTGACACCGGGCACTTTAAAATACACGGCCCAGATCTTTTCGACCACCGTGCTCGATCCGCCCACGGAGTCTGATTTTTCTGCGGCGACGTGGGTGAAGTTTGCCGGGGATGATGGCTACACGCCAGTCAAGGATACGGACTATTTTGACGGCGCTCCTGGTAAAAGCGCGTATGAGCTCGCCGTGGATGGAGGCTTTGAAGGCACCGAAGAAGAATGGATAGCCTCGTTGAAAGGCCTAAAAGGCGATAGTTTTCGTCCTGATGTGGTTGGCCTTGAAGAAGACAGATATCTTTACGACAACGAGCCGCCAGATTTCTCGTATGCCTCTTATGACATCGGCATGATTTTCTTCCGGGTCGGCGAGCCAGGCATGTGGTCTGACGGCTTTCCTTTTCGCGGCGAATCGGCTTATGAGGTAGCGGTCCGGAATGGTTTCGGGGGGACTGAAGAAGATTGGTTGGCAAGCCTTAAGGCTGCCGGAGTAGTGTATGAAACCTCGTGCGACGATATCACTTCAGGCCTGTGTGTAGACGCCGATAAAAAGATTTACTATTTCGATGGTGAGAATGTTTCTGAGTTTAAGATTACCCTGACCGCCGAGGATATTCCAGACCTATCAGACACTTACGAGACTAAGGGAACCTCTGAGGCGGCGGCAGAAGCGGCAATTGAAGAGCATGCCCTTGATACCGAGCTGCACAACGCTTCTTGTGATCCTGCCACGGCAAGAGATTGCGGCTTTGTCGCGCCTATGAATAGCGGAGCTCCGCTTGGTCCCCCGCCTGAAGGTTATAGTGGCATAGCCTGGGGATCTGACGGGACTCGGTATCGCTGGAATGTTAGCGAAGGAGAGTGGGAAGAGGATACTCAGCCGGGTGACGGGCTTGGGGACGCAACGGCTGCAGATGTCGCAGATCTTTTTGAAGGTGAAGGCGACTGTCTGCGCGCTGACGGCACAAAAGGAGAGTGCGGGGCCGGTACTGGAACCGGCCTGCCTGCTGGCGGCACCATCGGCCAGGTAGTAATTAAAGGCGAAGAAACTGACACCTGGGCCGATGTCGATGGCGCTTTTGTAGCTCACGCGCCCGAAGAATATACTCCCCAAGCGCCAACCGTGGCCGGTCATCTTGAGGGCATCGAGATGCGCTTTGCCGCGATGTCCGACAGGATCACTGTGGCTGAAGGGCAGCTTGCTTTCCAGTCCGGCAAAATCTCTGCTATTGAAGCCTTGCTTGCTGATCTAGGCGAGGGTGTTGCGCCGGCGTCTGGTCCCAGTGCTTGGGAATTTTCGTACGGGGATTATGTCACCCTGGCAGATAATGACGCGCTAACCCTAAACTATGGATCTGGGGTAGATTGGACCATTACGGGCTGGATTTATCGTCCGAGCAACTGGACCCAATCAACTCCGCAGTACATTATGTCTTGGGGAGCGTTCGAAGCGAATCCTTCTTTCCAGCTTTTTATTGATGATTGGCTCGTAATAAATTTCGCTGGCGCAACCCACGAAGCAGCTGATGTTACAAGCCTGGTTGGAGAATGGATGTTTGTAGTGATTAACTACGGCGCCACATTCGATGGCCGCAGAGTTTGGATTAATGGAACGCAGGTAACTAACGCTGGATTTTTTGGACCTGCTATTAATGTGGCAGGGGCTCTGTATTTCGGAGGTAGATCTGATTTGAATGCAGAAAGATATTTTGAGGGCAGATTATCCCAATGGGCGAAATGGAATAGGTCCCTAACCTCGGATGAGCGGGCAGACCTGCTCAATTGTGTAAAAACTCCTGATCAAATCCCGACTGGATTGGCCTGGTATCTGCCTATGGATTCGTTCGCGGAAGAAGTCGTGGGGATCACAGTGACCAACAATGGCGCAACTCAGCAAAGCGGCGTTGTGCTATGTGAGGAGGATTAAACGCATGAGAAAAATTCTTCTCATCCTCGCGTTTGTGCTGCTGCCTGTATGGGCAAGCGCGGGTGTAATCTTTGAAGATAACTATGATAACCCTGGCGATACAGGCTGGAATTGTTCCGACGGCGCAAGGACAGGCTATAGCTCAGCGTATTTAGTTAACTGTCCGTCTCCTTCGACTTACGATGGGGTAACTCATTATGCTGGAGAAATTTCGCCAGGTGGCCGCAGCGGGAATTCGTTTAAACTGTGGCGGCGCAATGGATTGTGGACTGAATACCACGGCTATCTGAACAAGGTTCTTACATCCAGCGAATTTGCTAATCAGTATCGAGATTTATATGCAAGATTCTATATCAAAATCCCGACTGACTGGAATGCGAATGCAGCTGGCCCAAAATTCAATCGGTTTTATATAGGCAGTTCTGCTGGAGACACGTCCAGGGGTCAAATTTATCTGGATGTCGGGACACAATTTGGGCAGACATTTAAAACTGCTGGCTTAAGAATTTACTCCGATCGCTCGGCGAGAGAATATGACAACCATTACACTAACCAGACAATGGCTCAACTCGGTATGCTGGATGGTAATTGGCACTGCGTTGAAATCAGGGTAAAATTAAATACACAGGGCCAAAACGATGGAGTGGTCCAGCTTTGGATTGATGGAAACCCGATTACAATGTGCGGCGGTATAGGGGAGAATTGCTCTACGAGTCGAGCGATAAACGGATATGCAAACACCGATTACTTCTCGTACCTGTTATCTCCAGCCATAGGCAACCTACCGGCCGGTGCCAATTGGACATTTCCTACCAGTGGCTGGTACGCAATGGAATTCGATGATTATGTGGTTAGTACCAGCTATATCGGTCCCTCTGACGCTCCCCCGCCGTCTTGCGGGCCGAGCAATCTAAATCTTTGCGATGAGTCCGATTGCGAAAGTGTTGGCGGCGGCTATTGGTATGATGGAGCCTGCAACGCTGAGCCGCAAGGCGGAGATGATCCAGATCCAGACCCCTATCAAATACTTTCTGAAACCTGGGAATCCGGCAACGATAGCAATTGGCGCTGCGATTATATTCAGGGAGACAGCCGAGTAAATACAAATACTCCTGTGTATGCAGGCTCCTATTCGTTCAAACAGTGGTCGTCCTCTCCGGGCAACTATGTCCACTGCTTTGCCGATAACGCCAATCTTGGCAGTGCAATGGGTGAGCAGGTTACAGAGTTGGTCGTGGAGGAGTATCTTCGCCCGAGCAGCGGCTATGATTGGGTAACGGGGCATAAGCTCTGGATCGCAAACGCTTTCGAGGCTTGGGGTGCTGGCTATGATACCGCCGGCGGACAGGGTAAGCCGCACTCCTGGGCGGCGTACTATATGTCCATCTCTGTTACCTCTGACGGGACCCCTTATGGCGAGCTAACCAGGGCTGACGGCCTGGGCGGCACGGGCACGCTGTGGGAGCACTATTGGGCAAATACGGGGTCAGGGGCGATTGCGCTCGACGCTTGGACACATTTAAAGTATCGCCTCAAACTCAATACTCCCGGCCTGAGCGACGGCATCTTTCAGCTATGGATAAATGGCACGCTGCGTTGCAATTACTCCAGCGTAAACTACCGTGGCACCTACGAAAACAAAGGGTGGAACCATTTAATGATGTCGCTCCACTCTTCGCCCGAGCCCTCCTCGGCGCAATTTATGGCCAGAGATAATATCGTTCTTTACTCAGGATTTATCGAAGAGCCTCCGCCTACGCCGACTTGTGCCACTGACCCAGACCTTTGCACTTCTCAGTACCAATGTGCTTTAAATTGGCCAGATTATTTTTGGTATGATGGCGCTTGCAACGCCACTCCGCAGCTTTTCAGCGCGACCAGCGTATTTTCGGCCGCTACTAATATCAGCGGGTGGAGCAACCCGACCAATGCCCTGGTATCAGACAACGCAAGGGCCATTGCAACCTCTTTGGCCAGCACCATGACTGCTACTGGCGGCGGTTTTGATCTGCCGGAAAATGCTGTAATCCAAGGCTTTATTATCAGCGTCGAGGGCCAAGGTGCCTCCACGATCTCCAGCCGGCGCGGTATTCGCGCATCGCTTACCAAAGACGGTATCGCAGTTGCTGGCACGCAAGGTGTGCAAATTAACATGGACAACGGCACCGACGCGGTTTTTACCTGGGGCAGTGAGTCAGATCTCATGGGCGCGGAGTGGACCTACAACGAGGTCAACGCGGCGACCTTCGGTGTTCACCTGCAACCGGGTGGAACCACTGGCTATGAGCGTCGCGTGGACTATGTCGATGTCGAGGTTTTTTATACCCTCACCGAAGAGCAGATCCAGTTCGTAAGGCCTTTTTCAAGAGGAGGTTTCGGCCGGACAATGCCGGTGGCGGCAGAATAAATACAGAGGGTGGGGGCTTTTTTGAAATGGCCTTAAGCAATAAAAGACGGTGTGACGCGCTGCGCCGGATGCGGGCCGAGAGTTACGCCGTAGTAGATAGCAGGCAAGAAAAATAAAACAAACGCAGGGGTGAAGAAATGGCCTTAACCGAAAACCAGATCATCCAGGCAATAAAAGAGGGCGTGGCCCAAAGCTGCGCCTGCGGGCACAAGGACCATGTTATCCGGCTGTTTGATCGGGTTGAGGCCATGGGCGCCGGAAATGTGGAAAAGGGCATCGAATCATTAGCAAAAAGCATCGTGATGATGACGCGCATTCGTCACCTGGGCGAGCGTATCGGCGGAGAGATCGCGGTTTGGGTGGCTCGGGCGCTGTTCTTCTTTTTGTTGCTGCTGCTTGGCGTGGGCATCAAAAACTACATCGAAAAGGGTGGCCCTTGAAAGCCCTGATCGAATCGATAGCCACGCGCCACGGCCTTGACCCGGCTATTGTCTCCGGGATCTGCATGCAGGAGAGCAGTTTGAACCCCGATGCCGCGCGCCACGAGCCCGAATATCGGTGGGTGCTGCGCGATACGAGGTTAAAGCCGCCCACCTGCACGATTGAAACCGAGCTGGTCTTTCAACGCACTTCCTGGGGCTTGATGCAGGTCATGGGCGCGGTGTTCAGGGAGCAAGGGCTTTCCGGCTGGCTCAACGCGGTTGTCAAGGACCCGGCGCTGCAGCTTGAGTACGGCTGCCGGCATTTAAAAAAAAAGATCCAAACCTGGGGGCTTGAGCCCGGTATCCTGGCCTATAACGCGGGCACGCCGCGGCGCGATGCGGCCGGGCGCTATGTCAATCAGTACTACCTGGATAACGTACTGCGTTTTGCAAAGGAGTGGTGATGGAAGAGTTATTGTGGACTGTTTACACCCTGTATGGCGCTGGCGGTGTACTGGCGCTGGCGGCTGGCTTTCTAATCTACCGCCGACTGCCGCAGCCCTGGAAACAGAGGATTAAAGCGGCCCTGCCGAAGCTGGTGGAAAGGATTAAAACGCGATGATTTCGGTAGCCCCAGGTTACATCCTGTTAACCGCCGGGGTGGGTGGCCCGGCGGCCAAATGGCGCGACAGGATGCTGTCGCGCGCGATCCTGGCGCATCAGCGCGTGCAGGAGGTGGGTTTTGTGCCGTCGCGCTCGCATGCCGAGCTGCTGGTGGGCTTTCGCGGCGAAACTTTTGCGGCGCGCTGGCGCACGCGCAAGCGCGTCAACGGCCTGTGCGATTACATCGGCAGCCATATCACGATCGGCCGGCCGGCCGCGGCGCTCAAGTCGCTCGCTTTCTGGCAGGCCTGGGAGCAGGCCCAGATGGACCGGTTCGACGGTAATATTTATCCGGTGCACCGCATTCTGATGCAGGCCCTGGGCACCTGGGTGTTTCCCTGGCTGGCCAAGGTGGGCGCCGGCCGGTACGCGATCTGCTCCGAGGTGGTCGCAAAGTTTTATAAGGCCCTTAACTGGCCCGAGTTTGCCGGCGGCTGGCGCGGCTGGACGCCGGCCGGCCTTGAACGCCTGGTGCGCCACGGCGATGCCTTTGAGGTTGAGTTCGACGGGCTTTTAACTCAGGAGCTGATGGTCGCGTCCGGCTTGCCGGTTTTTGCCGTGGATCCCGATGAGGCCAGTTATGGGCTGGATGCCGGCATGGTATAATATCGAAAGGAGAAAAACGATGAAGCGGAGTAAATTAGCTGTTGTGCTGAGGGCCGTGGTTCTATTGCTCTGGATCGGGGTGTTGCTCTGCGGCTGCGCGGGGGTGACCAATGCCATCTACGGTCCGGAGCTTACGCCGGCCCAGCTAAAGGATGCTGTTTACCAGGACGCCTATGCCCTGGGGGCCATGTGGGCTGCACGCGCGCCGGGCGAAAAAGAGGCTTTGCTCGATTTTGCCCACCGGGTCAAGCTTTCGGCTGCGCCGGGGGATCTTTTGACCCAGCAGTGGCTGGAGGCTTTGCGGCGCGGGGACACGGAACATGCATTCATCTACTATGCGGCGCGGCGCCTGTATGAGCGCGTGGGGGCCAAGCTGGTGGCTGAGCGGCTCACGGTCGCGGAACTGCAGGTCGATTTGCTGGTCTGGGCCTGTGATGCCTATATCGCCGGGGTGCAAAGTCTATGACGGCGTCGGGCAAGATCATCGCCCTGTCGGGTTCGCACGGCACGGGCAAGACCACGGCGGCCTACCAGCTTGCGGCGGATTTGAAAAAGCAGGGGGCGGGCGAGGTGGGCATCATCTGCGAGGTGGCCCGGCGCTGCCCGCTGCCGGTCTATCAGGTGGGGCAGGTGACCAGTCGCACGGCCGAGATGTGGATCATCAGCGAGCAGATCCGGGCCGAGATCGAAGCGAGCCAGCGCTATGATGTGGTGGTAAGTGATCGCACCATCGTGGATGCGATCGCCTACACGTCGGTGGCCGGATTTCATGATGTGGCGTTTGGGATGATCGCCCTTGCCCGCCACCATGTGGGGCTTTATCGGCGGGTGATTTTCCATGGGATCGCCGACAACCCTTTTTGCAGCGACGACGGTTTTCGTCACCAGGATCAGGTGCTACGCATCGAGGTGGAGCTGCGCATGCTCGAACTTTATGCCCAGCTGGGGGTTAAGGTCGAGCGGGCAACGCTTACTGCCGGCTGAGGGTGCGCAGGTAGTTGGCCAGGGTCTGCTCCTGGAGCGTCGGTGCCAGGTGTAAGAACTGCGGGTCGGTGGTCCAGGCTTCGACGGTTTTGAGCACCTGCTGCTTTTTTTCGCGCGCCAAAGCGTTATAGGCCTCCTGGCGCGCGAGCCACGCCTGCAGGCCGGCGGCCCGATCCGGCGCGAGCGCGGTCTCTTTGGTCTTGCCGATCATCCAGGTTTGCCCGGTGCGTTTGTCGAGTTTGTAGCCCCCGCGAAATCCATCTGTGTGAAGTTCGTAACGGTTGTAAGCGGCCTGCAGGTAGAGCCCGCCAAACAGCAGCGCGGCGCCCGCCAGGACGGCGACGATAAGGACGGTTGGTTTCATTGTTTTAGGCGCCCTCCTCTCCTTCTCTTCCTCTTTTATATCTTTTTTTTACGAAATATATCCGCAGCGCGCCGGCTCAAACCCGCCGGCGCCGCTCTATTGCGCTGCGGTTGTCCTCCCGGACGGCTATCTCTTGCTGGCGGCGTTCTCCTTTGCGGCGGTCGGTGTGCAGGATGGCTTCTATGGTTTGTTGCAGCTCGGCCACTTTTGCTTCCAGGCGGCCGAGCCGTTTTTGTGTCTGGATGGCGTTGTGAAATGAGCGCACGTTAGCGGCCAACGATTCGGAGTAGTCGGTGGGGGATTCGAGCACTTCACGGGTCATTTCGAGCAGTGTGGTGATTTCGCCGGCACTTTTGCCTGGCTGCAGTTTGTAGGCCACCGGGGCCTCGTGCACTGCGGGGGCCTCTTTTTCGCGGGGGTCCTGGCCAATCATCTCTTCATAGGTGCGTCCTATTTTTTTGGCGATGGCGCGGCGCTCGGCTTCGGAGCGCCAGCATTTTTCGCCTTTTAGAATCATCGACAGGTGCCCCTGGCTTACTTTTAACAGCGCGGCGCATTTTGAAACGGCGCCTTTTTTGCCGGGTTTGAATTCGTTTTCAAACCAGTCTTTCAGGGCCGCACAGAAGCGCTTTTCATATATGTCGAGGCCTTTTTGCATTTCAAAATGAAATACCACAAATAATTATTGCTATGCGCAATTTTTACCTTGACTTTTTATTTCATATAGAAATAAATCAAAGCATGAAAACCAAAATCTGCGCCTCAAAGAAAACCCAATTCGAAAAAAAGACTCAAGCCGAACTGGCTGAGCTGGTGGGCGTTGCCCAGGGCACGCTCTCGAATATCTCCCGCGGCCACCGCCGGGCGTCCTGGGCGCTGTGCAAGCGTCTGGCGCTGCTCACCAAGACCGATCCGGTTTTCTGGAAGGAAGCCCCGGCGGAAAAACTGGCCGCGGTCTTGGAGGCCACGGCTGTACGGCTTGCCCATAATCACCAATCTGCGGGTGACTGACATGTCAATTCCTTTTCAACTCAAATTGGATTTTACGCCGCGCGTGGCCGCCGGCAAGCGCACGGAACGGATTACGGTGACCTGTTCGAGCGAGTTCAAGCGTCTGGTGGACCTGATCTGTTCTTTTTCGGGAGAGAGTGTTTCGGAACTCGGGCATCGCTATTTCCTCAACGGCGTCCGCGATGATATCGGCCGTTTTTTTATTTCGGAGCCGCATATCGACAAAACCCTGCGCGAGGTCCTTTCGCGCGGTTCTTTACAGCATAAAAAATTTTAGATGTCAGGTATACCTGCGGATATCTTGATTCAAGCTTGGTATACCTAATTAATACAACTTGTTAAGCTCAGGTCTGGTTTCTGGTTTTTAGCTCTCCTGAAGGGATTTCGCATGTTTTGGTGCTTTATGTCCCCCATCCGCCCTGCCCGCCCTTTTAATGGCCGCGGCCGCGATGTCAGGCGCGTGGCTCCTTTCCTCTCGGGAGGTTACATGCTGGTCGATTATTTTAAATTGATTGTTCTGGCGGCCGTGATGCTGGCGGCTTTTTTGTTGGCGGCGCTCGATTACGAGCCGCCGCGCCGTTATGAGGGGCTTGAGGCTCTTAGTCCGGCGGTGGTGGGGTATCTGTTTGAGTCCGGCGCGGGGCCGCGGCCAGAAGGGGAGATTGGCAATGCCTTTGTTTTGCCCGGACTGTGAAATCGAGCGCGCGCCCAGCGAGTTCAGCGGTTCGGATCAGGTCTGCCGCGCCTGTCGCCGGCTGGCCGCGCGAAGGGCGGCGGCGGCGCCGGGGGCTGGTGTGGCGGTAAAAACCCATCCTTTGAATCCGGCCGCGGTGCCGGCGTATCTGCGCGGGGAGGTCACGATGGATAAAAAGATTTGCGACGATTGCGGCAAGGAGTTGGAGCTTTCGCAGTTCGGTCGGGCGCCCAGGTCGCCGGGCGGGGTCAAGCGGATCTGCAAGCGCTGCCAGGGGCTGCGCGTTGCCGCGGGCCGCCAAAGGGTGACGCCGACGGCGCCGTTCGGGGCCTCCAGCGACGCGGCGAGCGTCCGGGCGGCTGCGGCGCTGGGGAAATTTGTCGAGGCGCACAAGCATATCGTGCGCCTCGATTTCAGTGAGCACGCGGGCGCCTATGAGGCGCTTTGTGCGCGCGCCAAGGAGCAATTCAGGGAGCCGGGCGCGCAGGCGCTCTTCGAGCTGGTGAGTTTGGCACAATGAAAATTAACCATTGGTTAATTGTTAGAAGCATAAAAGTTAACCAGCGGTTAACTGTTAACCATTGGTTAATTGTTAGAGGCATAAAA
>OBJA01000218.1_pt1 | contig 55722 bp, 27 predicted proteins | sample 1519751 | NCBI WGS metagenome assembly OBJA01 (sample SAMEA3881238, study PRJEB22517) | soil metagenome | biome: lake sediment; feature: soda lake sediment; material: sediment, water from around vicinity | place: India | collected 2013-12-23 | depth 3 m
CAATGAAGACTGTGGCCAGATGTCGGCATGGTATGTCATGTCAGCAATGGGGTTTTACCCTGTGTGCCCGGGGAGCAACCAATATGTTATCGGGTCGCCAAAGTTTACAGAGATCCGGATACACCTCGAAGATGACAATGAGTTTCTTATCAGGGCACGGGGCAACAGGGCAGGCAACCATTTCATCAAGAGGGCACATATGAATGGAGAGCCCTTCAGCAGGTCATACATCACACATGAAGAGATCATGCAGGGCGGAGACATAAGGTTCCTGATGGGCAGCAGGCCCGAGAAATCTTTCGGTCAGGCTGAGGATGAGCGCCCTTCATCTGCTGTAACTGATTTTCTGATCTCCGCTGTTCCATTCTTCTCCTCGGGCGAAGAGGTCTTCTTCAGCGAACAGATTGTAAAGCTTTCACATCATGACCCTCAGGCAGTGATATCCTGGGAATCGGACCAGGACACTACGGATGGTGATCCATTGTCACATGCTGGTGCGAGTATTAGCCAAAACACCGCTTTTACAGCTTTTGCCGTCTCCGGCGACAGAATCCCAAGCCACAAAATAGCCGCATCATTCTTCAGAATCCCTGAGAACAGGTCTATCACCCTCAACTCCGAGTATGCAAACCAATATTCCGCTGGCGGCGATCATGCATTGATAGATTTTCTCCGTGGAGGCAACGACTTCCGTACCGGCAGATGGCAGGGCTACCACCAGGTTGACCTTGACGCAATAGTAGAACTGGAAGAGGAGAAGGTGATAAGAAATATCACCATCGGGTTCCTGCAGGATCAGAACTCATGGATATTTATGCCTCAGGAGGTAACTTTTCAGGTCAGCCGTGACGGTAAGAACTTTATTACTGTGGGAAAAGAGCAGAACATCATCAGTGACCGCCAGGATGGCACGGTACTGCACGACTTTAAATCGCCGGTTATCCGGCAGAGAGCAAAATATGTGAGAGTCATTGCCAGGAACCGCGGAACCTGCCCCCCGTGGCACCCCGGAGCCGGTGAGAAAGCGTGGATATTTGCGGATGAAATCGTGATTGAGTAGTGGGTATCTTTAAATAAGCATGAATCTCAATTCATTTTAATAAAGCAGCAATGAAAGAAAATGATATTTCCAGAACTATTGTTGATATTGCATTTAAGATCCACTCGTCATTGGGTCCAGGCTTACTCGAATCTGTTTATGAGGAAATCATGCACTATGAACTATTAAAATCCGGGTTGTCTGTTGAAAGACAAAAGGGCATTCCGGTATTTTGGGATGATCTGAAAATGGATCTTGGTTTTCGCGCAGACCTTATTGTTGAAAATAAAGTGATTATAGAGATTAAGTCTGTTGAGAACATTGCGCCTGTTCATCCAAAACAACTATTAACATATTAAAAGTAACCGGCATTAAGCTTGGGCTTTTAATAAACTTTAATGACAAACTAATCAAAGATGGAATTAAAAGAATAGTAAACAATCTTTAATTCTTTGCGGCTCTGCGGCTTTGCGTGAAAAAAAAATCTCTCGCCAAGACGCAAAGAAATTGAAGATAAACTTTGCGGCTCTGCGACTTTGCGTGAAAAAAATAGAAAGCATGAAATACAATCTGAAAATTATTCTTGTACTGATATCCGTCATGATGATATCTGCCACTTCAACAGCACAGATACACCTCAGAGCCTGGGCCAAACACCAGAATCCGGATCCGGATCTGATCCCACAACCACAGCATTTGAAAATGTATTCAACCGGGTATTACACTCTCAAAGAGACATCTGTGCCAGTAATTAACACTACTGATTCTGACTCTTCAGTTGAAAGACACATAAGCCTCAAGAATTTCAGGTGGGACATTGAGAGCATACAGTCCATATCATTTGCAGATATCGATTTCTATATTCTATCAGCAAACGATGCAGTGATCGGCAATGAAGGATATCATCTCAAAATTGACAGCACGGGAGTCACAATCTCTGCCAACACACCTTCAGGCCTATACTACGGGTTTCAGACATTAAGACAACTTATCATGCTTTATAAAACTCGCGATGGAGCTGAGATTAAGATTCCCCATCTGACTATCACCGACTTTCCGGCATTCGGGTGGCGCGGGATGATGCTGGACTGCTGCCGCCACTTCATGGAGAAGGAGTTCATCCTCAGGTATATTGACCTGCTTTCATTTTACAAGATGAATGTCTTTCACTGGCACCTAACTGAAGATCAGGGGTGGCGTATGGAGTCGGAGAAGTATCCTTTGCTGACAGAGGTAGGTGCCTGGCGCCGTGAGGCTGACGGTTCAATTTACGGAGGCTATTACACCAGGGATGATATCCTGGAGGTTGTAGCATACGCATCAGCGCGAGGCATTACCGTAGTGCCGGAGATTGAGATGCCGGGCCATGCCCTGGCGGCTCTTGCATCTTACCCTGCTCTTAGCTGCACCGGAGGACCTTTCGAAGTGGCAACAACATGGGGAGTGTTCAAAGATATCTTCTGTGCAGGCAACGACTCGGTATTCATATTCCTGAAGGATATATTGGATGAGGTGATGGAGCTTTTTCCATCAGAGTACATCCATATCGGCGGTGATGAAGCGCCAAAATACCGCTGGGAGAATTGCATGAGGTGCCAGAAGAGGATATCTGAGAATAACCTGAAAGATGAACATGAGCTGCAGAGCTGGTTCATTGGTGAGATTGCAAACTACCTCAAGAAGCACAACAGAAAGCTTATCGGTTGGGATGAGATTATAGACGGAGGACTCGTTGATGGCATAACTGTGCAGTCGTGGCGGGGCTTTGAAGGTGCACATCACGCTGCCCTGACCGGTAATAACGCCATCGTTTCTCCGGTAAGCCACGCATATTTTGACTACCCTGTACACAAGCTGACGCTTGAGAGAGTATATCAGTTTGATCCTATACCGGCAGGACTGGATCCATCGCTGCACCACCATATCCTGGGAGGAGAATGTAATATGTGGACAGAGAGAGCACCGCAGCACCTCGTCGACCAGAAAGTCTTTCCCAGGCTGCTGGCAATGTCCGAAGTGCTGTGGAGCTATCCGCCGATGAATGACACACTTTTCACCGCTGCCGGGGCATATAAACTTGATACCCCTGTGAGATGGTTTGAGCCGTTTCGTGCAAGAGTGCGCCGCCATTATCCCCTGCTTAAATTTTTGGATGTTGATTACGGGCTCGAAGAGGGTGGACTAAAGTTCAGCACAAAACATATTCAGGAGGGAATTCAGATGGTGATGACACCCGAGCAGGATAATATTGACATTCTGTATGGCATCGGAGCAGACACCTTCAACCACAACATAATCTATAAAGAGCCAATAATAATAAAAGACAGCCTTACACTCCATGCAGCCGCGTATATTGATGGCAAGCGTGTGAGCGAGATCTACACACGCAGGTTCAAACTTCATTCCGGCGTGGGGCTGCCATACTCCCTTAGCATGCAGCCTGGCAGCACCTACAACAGGAACCCCGGCACCACACTCACAGACGGCATCATGGGCACCAACGACTTCCATGACGGCTTATGGCTTGGGTTTTGGGCGAAGGATGTTGCTATAGACTTCAAATTCGATGAGCCGCAACATATCACAGAGATCAGTATCAGTTTCTTGCAAAGTAACCCCTCATGGATATTTCTGCCGGAGAGCGTCAGGATCACTATCATACCCAAAGGGTTTCTGAAATTCAGAAGATCTTACAAGCTGACAACCGAAACATCAAAACAGGAGATTTACCTGCTTGAGGACTTCAGGTTGAATCTTGATAAACCAATAGAGGCAAAGCGATTGAAAATATCCGTAAGTAACCCGGGTAAATGCCCCGACTGGCATCCGGCGGCAGGCAGCCCAACATGGATTTTTGTCGATGAAGTCGAGTTTGTTGTGTTATGAGTTATTAAATATGAGTGAAGCTTAAAATCATCAATAATGACATCAACAGGAACTTATCAGAAGAATCATTTTGCGTTTGGGGCGCTTACGACGCTTTTCTTTCTGTGGGGTTTTGCAACCGTTTGCAATGATATCCTGATCCCCTTTTTCAAGGAGCAGTTTGACCTGACGCATAGCCGGGCTAATCTGGTGCAGACATACTTTTTTGGCGCATACGTGGTTGGTGCGCTAATCTACTCACTGATCTCTATGTTCTGGAGGGATCCTATCAACAGGATTGGCTACAAGAACGGTATTGTCGTGAGCCTGCTGATCAGCGGTACCGGCGCGCTCCTCTTCTACCCTGCCGCCGACATGAAGAGCCTGCCGATGTTCTTCTTTGCACTCGGAGTGCTGGGATTCGGATTCTCGTGGTTACAGATAGCTGCCAACCCATATGTCACAATCCTTGGACCGGAAAAGACCGCTTCGAGCCGGCTTAACCTCTCACAAGGGTTCAACTCTCTGGGGACAACTCTGGCGCCATATATCTGGGGATACCTCATCTTCGAGGTGCTAAGCAAAACCAAAGAGGGCGTTGAGGCCGTCAAGCTGCCTTACCTCACTCTGGCTGGTGTCTTCTTCCTGATGGCAATACTGATCTTCTTCATCAGGCTGCCAAAGTTCGTAAGCCAGGAAGAACCCGTGACAGATGCCGGTGCGCTCAGATACCCGCATCTGCTGCTAGGTGCTCTTGCCATATTTATGTATGTTGGCTCAGAGGTCACCATTGGCAGCAATATGATCTCCTTCCTGAAACTGGACTCCATTGCAGGGATGACCGAGAGTGAGGCATCCAAATTTTTATCCGTCTATTGGGGCGGGTTGATGATTGGAAGGATCACGGGCTCTCTCTCGATGAGCAACGCCTCACGCATGGTTAAAAACATTGGGATAGTTGCTCTTCCTCTTCTGGCATTCATCATAATGGGATTCATCAGCGGCTGGAACACAGCAATCATCTACAGCATCTTCCTTGTGATAAGCCTTGCCGGGTTCTACCTGGGTGCATCACTGCCAAACCGTACTCTCTGGATCTTTGCTGCAATAGCGTTTTTACTGCTGCTCATTACAATCAGCTTCGATGGTAAAACTGCTATGTGGGCACTCATTGGAGTAGGCCTCTTCAACTCAATCATGTGGTCAAACATCTTCTCCCTGGCTATTGAAGGACTTAAAAAGTACAAAAGCCAGGGCTCCTCCCTGCTGGTAATGGCCATCGGTGGTGGCGCAGTGTTCCCTTACCTGCAGGGGCTCATTGCCGACTACCATGGAATACACCTCTCCTTTGCATTGCCGCTTGTCGGGTATGCGTATATTGTATTTTATGGTGTGGCAGGATACAGGAGAGGTTTAGGTGTTTAGGTGTTTAGTTGTTTAGTTGTTTAGTTGTTTAGTTGTTTAGTTGTTTAGTTGTTTAGTTGTTTAGAGGTTTAGGTGTTTAAAAGGTTGAGTGTGCTGGTTTTAAAGTTTAAAAGTTTAAAAGTTTTAAGTTTCAAAGTGATTAATATACAAATAAATAGAAAACTTATTAGTGGATTTCTGCGGCGTTTCCATCTAACAAATCTCTTTTGTAAAAAAAATCTGCGCATATCTGCGTGTATTTCTGCGGATTTCAGCGGGAAGTAAATTTAAAAACAGAGAATCAATAAATGAATGAAATTATGAAGCAGTTTGCAATTGGCGTTGACATAGGGGGCACGAACACGGAGGTGGGGTTGGTGACTTTTGATGGAGAGATCAGGGGGCGGCGCCGTTTTAACACAGCAATTCATCCGACGCCGGAATCATTTGTAATGGTTCTGAAGGAGCACATTTCCTTACTGCTGGCGGGATATAACATATCTGAAGTTGCCGGCATCGGTATCGGAGCGCCAAATGGCAATTATTACAATGGCACCATTGAGTTTGCTCCGAATCTGTCGTGGCGTGGCATAATCCCTTTGGCGGAGATGGTATCGGAGGCGACAGGCCTGCCGGCATCACTCACCAACGATGCCAATGCTACAGCCATGGGAGAGATGATCTACGGAGGAGCACGCGGGATGAAGAACTTCATCCTGATCACTATTGGCACCGGTCTGGGCAGCGGCATTGTCGTCAACGGTGAAGTTCTTTACGGGCACGACGGCTTTGCAGGCGAGCTTGGCCACACGATCGTCTTCCCCGACAGCGGCCGCAGATGCACCTGCGGACGTGATGGCTGCCTCGAGGCATACGTCTCGGCCAGGGGCATCATGGAGACCTACCAGCACTTCAACCATAAGGAAGCAGAAAAAGAAACCATCACCACCATTGACATTGCCGAGCGAGCTGCAAAAGGTGAAGAGGCGGCAATAAAAACTTTCGATTACACCGGGAAAATACTGGGGCTCAAACTGGCCGACGCTGTTGCCTTCTCCTCCCCCGAGGCTATATTCCTCTTCGGGGGCATCACACGCGCCGGAGATATCCTCTTTAATCCCGTGAAGCACTGGATGGAGTTCTACCTGCTCGACCTGTACAAGGAAAAGGTTCCTTTGCTGCCCTCCGCTTTACCACACGACAGTGCAGCAATACTGGGGGCCAGCGCGCTGGTGTGGTGAAACAGGAAGACACTTACTGAGAGAAACCGGCTGCATTGTTGATCATTCTCTTACACACCTGACTGAGTGACCGTACTGCTTTTTATAGTCACTTCTGCATACTGCCTCGAAATCATGCACCAAACATCTGAAATATGCATTTGAAGAGGATTTTGAAGTGGAAGTCCACCAATAGCCCTGCGAACCAAGATTGTAGTGATAGGCATTTGCATAGATGTGACCTCCGGGCAATGCAGTAAAACCACTCGAGTTGGTGGCACCAGTATTAGGATGTATCCAATGAGTAGTATCGGCTTCCTTCAGCTTGCCTCCTTCGTTGGTGCCACGCCATCCCGTTTTGTTTGCTTCTGTTGTCGTCATGCCTAGTGCTATCTCCAGGGTCTTCCAATCATCATCTGATGGTACTTTCCAGCCTACCGGACAAAGGTTCCCGGAGTTTGCAGCAAACCAATTGTACAAAGAACCATATGTGCCGGCATAGGTGGCGGAGTCCATCATATACCAACACCTTGCTCCATAAGTGATTATTGTCCAGTTAGATCCACTTGTGACATTAGGAATGGGAGTCCCATCGTTGTAATTTCGCACGACCAGATTCTCCTTCATCCAGCATTGGTTACCAATCTGCACAGTGTTGTAAACGTTTCCGTTGAAATCCGTAACTGTTGGCGGGCAGCCCGCTGTGGACAGTGTGACCTGGTCTCCGTATCCTGTGCCTTCACTATTGGTTGCATAAGCCCTCACATAATAATTGGAACTGGATTGAAGGCCTGAAATATTGCTTGTGAAGGCTCCTGTTCCACTGCCATCAGAGGTATGGTTCCCAACCCCGACTGTCGGGTTTTGATTTGTTGACCAGCATACTCCACGTGCTGTTACCGGAGCTCCGCCGTCTGAGGTAACATTCCCTCCACCTGTCGCTCCGGTTTGTGTGACATTAGTAACTGCAGTGGTTGTTACTGTGGGTATTGTAGCACCAACTGTCTGAGTAGCAAAAGTCTGCTGGCCCCCATATGCAGTGCCGGCACTGTTTACAGCATAAGCCCTTACATAATAGGTAGTGCCGGGTTGAAGTCCTGTCAGGTTGCTTGTAAAACTGCCCGTGCCATTGCCATCAACAGTTTTAATATCAGCAACAGTAGGATTCGGTGAGGTGCTCAGGCAGACTCCACGTGCAGTGATGGCAGAACCCCCATCGGAAATTATTGCACCTCCTCCCGTGGCAGTTGTCTGTGTAATGTTTGTGACCGGGTCAGTTACTATCACAGGACCGGAACTTATAGAAGATTTGAATGTAACCACTTCGCCGTATGAGGTGCCGGTACTATTGGTTGCATAAGCCCGTACATTGTAACTGGTGTTTGGTGTCAACTGTATCATGGAACTTGAAAACAGCCCCACACCGCTTCCATCAACGGTCTTTCCCAGGTTATTCTCAATAGTGGGTGCAGGATCAGTATGCCAGACAACTCCCCTGGCAACCACCGCTGAGCCCCCATCATCAGTTACATTACCCCCTCCTTTCGCTGATGTGGTTGTAACTTCAGTAATACTCAATGTCTTCACTGTGGCCTTCTCTTCCTTTTTGCATCCTGACCATAAAACCAGTAAGCATAGAAAACAATAAAAAGGTTGGTTTAAAATCACTCTCATCGCTATAAATATTAATTGTGCGATCAAATATCAGAATAAATAATGGATACAATGTAAGCTTTTTTTATACTTCTGATACTATCAGCACTTATGATTGTGATAGTCTGGGCTACGAAATTCCGGGGACTTACAAATACTATGTGATTTACAAAGAGGGAAAGCTGCTTGCAAACGGGAAAATTCAACTATCAGAGGAAATAAGGAAACCACTTAAGGGAAGGAAGAGCGAGCCATGAAAACCGCTCAACCCCTGGCTAAATCAAACCTGATCGATAAGGTATTGAACTTTTGTAACCTTTACCTACATTTGTGCAGAAGTGATGAATAGAATACCAATACCTTACGAATGATTATGATCACTGAATTAAAACGCCACAGCCTGTTTGTCTTGTTTTGTCTGATTCTTTTTGCAGCATCCTTAATTCATCAGGGATGCAGCTCCTCAGACCATTTCATCACCGACCGCAAATACCGCAAGCAGGTAGCCAGGGATTTTGAAAGCCGGAAGGTATTGGCGCAGCATCGTGATGATGTGTTGTTCGGTGTGATGACTCTTTACGAACTCAACCTGAAAGAGAAGGAGGCGCTGCAGTTTCTCTTCGCTTATATGCCCCTGGCCGATCTAGCCGAATATTCCGGTGGCTTTTTTCTTGACAATGTGAGGCACAGCTTTATGGTTCAGGAAACGCTGCCCTGGGGCAGAGATATTCCTGAGGATATCTTCCGGCACTATGTGCTTCCTGTGAGGGTCAACGATGAGAGTCTTGATTCTGCAAGATGGGTGTTTTATCCGGAACTTGAACCACGGGTTAAGGATCTCACCCTTGAGCAGGCTGCGCTGGAGGTGAACCGCTGGTGCCATGAAAAGGTAACTTACAAAGCTACCGACGGCCGCACCTCTTCGCCGCTAAACACTGTAAAAAACGCTTTTGGGCGGTGCGGCGAGGAGTCTGTGCTCACCGTAGCAGCCCTCCGTTCAGTGGGCATCCCTGCCCGTCAGGTCTATGTCCCCCGCTGGGCACACTCCGATGATAACCACGCCTGGGTAGAGGTATGGGTTGATGGCAAATGGCACTACATGGGTGCCTGCGAACCCGAACCGGTGCTGAACAGAGGATGGTTCACCGGCCCCTCAAAAAGGGCGATGCTCGTGCACTCCCGCGCCTTCGGAAACTATATAGGCGATGAGGAGGTGATTACCCGTGAACGCGACTATGCCGTCATCAACTCCACAGCTATCTATGCCGAAGTGGTCAAACCGCTGGTTACGGTGGTGGATGAAGATGGAAATGTTGTGCCAAATGCAAGAGTGGAGTTTGGCCTCTATAACTATGCGGAGTTCTATCCAATAGCAATCCTCACAACCGACATGAAAGGGGAGTGCTCACTCTCCATCGGCAGAGGCGACATCCTGCTGCACGCCACTGACGGCACACGCTGCACCTGGAAGAAGTGTAACCTCAGGACTGACACCCTTATCTTCCTCGCGCTTAAACCCTGCATCGTACCAGAACAGCCCCAGAACTGGCACTTCGACATCCCCGATGAAGTGCCTGCCGGCGTTGATGAACTCCCGGATGAGGTTATGAATGAACATAAAAGGCTGCTTGCAAAGGAAGACTCCATCAGAAATGCTTATGTGAAAACTTTCCCTTCAAAGGAGGAGATGGTTGCCTTCGCAAATGAGATCATTGCCCCTGCCGACAGTGTGGCGAAGTACCTGACAATGAGCTATGGAAATTATGAGAATGTGATGGTATTCCTTCAGGGAGCCGGTTCCGGTCATCCCGACATCATCTTCAAGGCATTTCGGTTTTTAAGCCATCTTTCTGAAAAGGATCTGCGCGATGCAGACCATAAAACACTTAGCAGTGTTTTTAAAAAGTCTCCTCCAATGTACGGCTATATCGAAAACCCAAACAGGGAAAGCAACTCAGATGATATTCAAATGATCAATTCACTGATATACTCAGTGATTCCCTATGAGTATTATATTAAAAAGAGCTACTCCGATGAGTTTTTTAATAGCTACGTTTACAACCCGAAGATTGACCTGGAGGTGCTGAAACCTTACCGGATTGCTATCCATGAACACTTTAGCGAACGATTTGGGCAGCATTCCGAACCGCAACAGATCTTCACCTGGATCCACGACAACATCACTGTGGACACTACGCCCCTTTACAGCCGGATCCTTATCACCCCGGCAGGTGTCCAAAGCCTCAGGGTGGCAGATCCTTACTCCCGGAACATTTATTTCGTGGCGGCATGCCGCAGCATGGGAATCCCTGCCAGGCTTGAACCGGCAACCAAGGTGCCGCAAGCCCTGGTGAAAAATGAGTGGACAGATTTCAATTTCGACACACCGGATGGCGGCACAATAACTAAACAGGGCTACCTCATCATTGAAAATGCAGACGATACCGGTGACCCCTGGTATTACTACAGCTTCACCATTGCCAGGCTGGAAAACGGAAGATTCAGGACACTGGAATACCCATGGGGGCAATCCCTTTCTCTGTTCCGGTTTCCCCTTGAACTGAAACCGGGAAGTTATGCTGTCACCAGCGGTTTAAGGCAATACACAGGCGACATTGATGTGGTAAGGTCATATTTCTCTATTTCACCTGATGATACTACCACAATAGCCTTCCCTGTGCCCACGCCAGAAATTAAGGTTTTCGGCGAGTGGCCGGGATTTGCAGATGATGTACCGGAGGAGGGTTTCATCTTCCTGTTGCTCGAAACCACCGGCGAGCCATCAAGGCATCTCCTTCAGGAGCTGCAGAACGCTTTTTCTGCAGATGGACAAAAGATGCCCGGGGTACTTGTAATGTGGAACCACAACGATCTGGAGAATGGCATGGAGCTTATCAACAGGTATAAGCTTGCAGGCAAGGTTGAGGTAAGGGAATTTGATGACAGAGTCAGGTCTTGGCTGGTACGGCTGTCGCCACCATCCTCTGATCATTACAGATTGCCACTTGCTGTCGCCGTGAACAGTCGCAGGGAGATCCTATTCATTTCAGGGGGCTACCAGATAAACAGTATCCCATGGATGACAAACCTCCTTAAAAGGCAGGAGTAGTAATACTTTTATAGCTCTCTTTCTTTAAAGGCACCCGATAAGATATGCCTGTAGTTACCAGGTATTGGGAAGCCATCTGCACTTTGTTGACATACTGCCATATGGGGATCTCGGTCATGATAAAGCCATTCATCCCTTTTCCGATCCGGTAATTAAGTTGCGGAATACAGAATAGCTTTCTGCTGCCGGTAGCTTCAGGATCATAGTTCGGAAATGAGAACATCATAATTTCGGGATTGATGGTCATTTCACCGATCTGCTCATATTTTGCATGAAGAAGCACCACCAGCCTGGTACCGGCTGAACGTCCCGCAAAGAGGCTTAGTGAGGCAACATCACCGAAACGCTCACCGGATGAATTCCATCCCCGGAGCAGGTATGAAAAGTTGTAAAAGAGGCGCCACTTTCCGCCCTCAAACCTGTTCACTCCAAAAACATTGAAAATAAAGTCGTTTGAACCCGTGCTAACCTGCATTGCAGGTGGCTTCGGCATAAAATACTCATTGCCTGAAAATGGCTCAATATAACCCAAAGAGTCATTGTGGCTTCCAACCGGTATTTTAATGCCGATTCCTGATGTGAACTCGAACTTTTCAGTGCGGAAGATATTCACTCGTGGCATAATTATCAGGTCACCAATGCCCGAAGAGGTAACATTGTCTGTGGGATGGAACCCCTCCTGCTTTTTACTGATGAAATAGCCGGCTTCCACCGAGAGTGTGAATTCATCGGTAATGCCAAAGGAGAGCCTGGGATAGAGGTAGCTGCTTGAATAGCGGTCGAGATAACTTGTATCCGGTTCGCGATAATTCAGGAACCTCGTTGTATTGATATACTGCCAGGCGGTACCGACCTCCAGGTTGCCTTTCGACAATACGCTCTGCGAGAGGTCGGATGCCATGGGGTTGCCTCCTCCTACTGCACAACATTGTGCTATTACAGCTTGTGGACAGCTAAGGATGATCATGAGAGCCACCATCCACATCAGGGGGTACTTCTTCCTCATATGATGATGATTCTGTGAATTGATTTCGAGAGGCTGCCTTCAATGACAACCATGTACATCCCACTTGCTAATCCGGAACTGTTTATCTTTAGCGGGCTTCCAGGGATTACCTGCTGATCGGCAATCTCAAACAGTACCTGCCCGTAATTGTTGATTACACTTACTTTGATCACATCATTAATGTCATGGTCAATCATAAAGTGCCCGTCTGCAACCGGGTTCGGGTATAACCTTATTTGCGGAGCCGGGTCTGGTTCACTCACAGATGTCGCTTCAGAAAGTGCCAGTTGAATGGCATTCTGGAGTTGAACATGATCAAAGACATCCGTCTGGTCATCATACACCCTGTATCTGCCCGGCCCTCCCATAACAACTACTTTAGGCATCCCGTACTGCCCGTAATCAAACATGTCGATAGCAGGGTCTGAGAACCGGATTGTGTTTGTAAGCCCGATCGTATTTGCCCATCCATTGATGGATGCACAGTTGGTATTGGCAAAGTCGTCGCATACGTACATCTGCACACGGCCCGGATGGGTAGATGCAAAGCTTTGAGTAACATTATAGGCTGTGAGTGCAGGTGGGCCGCATGGTCCGCAAGGCATAACCCAGCATATTACTATTACCTTGCCGGCGTCCAGCTCTGCATAAAGCTCATACGGATTGCCGTCACAATCAGTAACATTGAAATTTGTGGCAGTAATCTGTGCTGACAGATTAAGTGTGCCGAACAAAAACATAACGATAATAAAAAGCCTCATCTCTTCAGTATTAATCATATGAACAAAAATAGACTATATGGTTATTGATCCCACAGGGTTGTTGTTAAACGGTTGTTAAAGAACATGTAACAACTGTTTATTTGAGGAGGTTTCTGGCAGATGAGAGAATCCTGCTCAATCTCAACATGAAACTATCTTCGGAAAAGCGTTACCTTTACAAATCATCCAGGCAGTAACACATCGCAAGGTACGATGAACATTTTAAACTACATAAGGCTATTAAAAATGGCATTGATTGCCATGGTATTTATTTGTTGCTTCGGCTGCAGTGATAAAAGTGATAAGGATGGTATTAAGAAGGGCACGGTCACGGATATTGAAGGCAATATTTACAAGACGATTAAGATCGGGGGTTTCTGGTGGATGGCGGAGAACCTGAGGGTGACGAAGTACACTGATGGCAAAGAGATAACTCATATTCGGGGCAACACAGAATGGGAGCAATTTGTGTTCAGCAGCTATTGCTGGTACAACAACGATTCTCTTTTCTGGGGCACTGTTTATGGGGCATTGTACAAGTGGCCTTCTGTGATCACCGGAAGATTGTGTCCGGAGGGTTGGCGTGTTCCATCTGAGGGTGAATGGTCGTATCTGATATCTATTTTGGGAGGTGAAGGAGCAGCAGGAGGCAAACTGAAGGAGGCAGGCACAGAACATTGGCTATCTCCAAACAAAGGTGCTACGAACGAAAGCGGATTCAGGGCACTTCCGGGAGGGAGGCGCGATAAGAACGGAACTTTTCTGAGCATCAGGGAGTCCGTCACATGGTGGAGCACATCAGAGATTGATGACGCATCGGCATACAGCCTCAGTGCCTATTACAAATACAGCGAAGCCAATATCCTTATCAGCAGCAAGAACGCAGGCTATTCCGTTCGCTGCATGAAGGAATGATCAAAAGCCGGTTCTGTTGGTTGTCAGTTTTTGATGCAACGTACGGCAAAGCCCGTCTGTTTGTCCATAATGGCTCTGTGAATAGTCGGGAACGCTGTTGACATGATTCTGCACCATGCCATATCGCTGTTTTCTTCTGTGGCTGACCACCAGTAGCCATCAGAGCCAAGATGTATGAACACCTCGTTATGCGCTCTGTAGCCTCCCGGAAGAGCGTTAAAGCCTACGGCGTTTGTGCCGTTGCCACCTGACCCCCAACCTGTGGTTGTCTTGAGCTGATTCCCCTGATCGGTTCCTCGCCACCCATTCTGATCAGCATCAGCTTTGGTCATGCCAATAAACAACTCAAGGGTTTTCCAGTCATCATCGCCGGGAACACGCCAGCCCGTTGGGCAAAGCTTACCCGATCCTACTGCTACCCAGTTGTAAAGTCCACCATAAGTCTCCCTGTTGGAAACATTGTCTTCGTACCACCCAAATCCGGCGGTTAAGACCTCGCCTCAACTCCCGGTGAGTACCGGCCAGGGACCAATAGCCTGTCCGTCATTCAGCTTCGTCGTCCTTAAATTCTCAGCCATCCATGTCTGAGTACCAATTACAACTGTCTTGTAAACATTACCCTCAACATCCGTAACAGTTGAATTTGTGTCTTCGCCATCATCCTTCTTACAGGAGCCTAACAGAAGTATGAAAACCCCTGCTATCAGCAATGACCATGTGAAAAATGTTCTTTTCATCGTTCGTTTGTAAGTTGATTATTTTTTTAAATCCTATATTCAATTTTTGCCTGCTAAAAATACAACACTTTTCAATCCCGCAAACATTTTTTTTTACCAAATTGTTTTATTTATTAACGATCAGATGGTTGATAACCTGTATTTAACAATCTGTTAACAAAAGGCAAAAGGCAAAGGGCAAAAGGCGAAAGGTAAAAGTGTAGGTTAGTTAGAAATATTTATACTTTTGTGATGCTGAAATTTCATTGATAACGATAAGCAAGGTTTTTCAGAGAGGACGGAACTGGTGTTTCAACCGGTCTTCAAAACCGGTAGCAGACGGATAAAACCGGCTGTGGCAGGTTCGATTCCTGCTCTCTCTGCAAACATATTTTTTATGAAGGACATACTAAACAGGTTATGAGTGCCCGTCAGGAGGCCTACAAGAGCCTTCCCGGTGTTGACACACTTCTGGTTTCAACGGAGGTTGTACCTCTTCTTTCCGCCTATGGCAAGGAGCTGGTAACGTTTTGCATCAGGCTTTCTCTCGAACATTTCAGGGAACAGTTAAGGCAGGGAAGCAATCCTCCGTCAATGAGAGATATTGCTGGAAGGGTTTCTCTCCTTATCACGCTTTATGGTGGCAGGAATCTTAAGAGGGTGATTAACGCCACCGGAATCATACTTCACACCAACCTTGGCCGGGCTCCTTTCAGCCCGGAGATGCTTAACGACTCTTTTGAGGTACTGAGTGGCTACTGCAACCTGGAGTTTGACCTCTCTACAGGTGCCAGGGGAAACAGAAACGACCATGCACGTTCAATCCTTAAATTCATAACAGGAGCCGAAGATATTCTTATCGTCAACAATGCTGCTGCTGCTGTTATGCTCATCCTTAGGGCTTTTGCGAAGGAGCGGGAGGTCATTGTCTCCAGAGGTGAACTAATTGAGATCGGTGGTTCGTTCCGCATCCCGGAAATTATGGCTGCATCAGACTGCAGAATGGTGGAGATAGGAACCACTAACAAGACCCGGCTTACTGATTACGAAAAAGCTATCAATGACCACACGGCACTGCTGTTCAAGGCACATAAGTCAAACTATGTCATCAAAGGCTTTTCTGAGGAGGTATCCACGAAAGAGCTTGCCAGGCTGAGCGAAAAACATGGAATACCTTTCCTCTATGACCTGGGCTCAGGGCTTATCAGGAAGGTTGCACATCATGCACTGTCAGAAGAACCGGACGTGAGGGACGCCATCGCCACCGGTGCAGGCCTCATTTGCTTCAGCGGCGACAAGCTGCTGGGCGGCCCACAGGCAGGGATCATCGCCGGGAAAAAAGAGCTTATCGCGAAACTCTCAAAAGAACCTATGCTCAGAGCCCTCAGAGTCTGTAAAACAACTCTCGCTCTCCTCGAAACGGCTTGCCTCTATTACCTGAATGAGAAAGAGCTGAAATCAAAAAATATGATTTATAAAGCATTGGAGAGAGATAAAAAGGAGATACTCTCAATAGCAGAGAAACTCAGATCTTACCTCAACGATCACAATATTGAATCTGAGGTCACACCTTCGTCAGGACAGTGTGGCGGTGGCTCACTCCCTGACACTGCAATCGACAGCTTTTCGGTCGTAATCAAACATGGTAAAACCAATAAAGAGAGCTCAGCATACGCTGAGAAGATGTTTAAAACTTTGCTGCAGCAAACGGCGCCGATTCTTGGCATCCTCAAACAGGGAAATCTTGTCTTCAATATGCTGACTGTTGATGAGAAAGATATTGAGATTATTGGTAAAGCAATTGCTGATGCAGAGAAGTTATTTGTTAGTTTGTAGTTTGTAGTTTGTAATTGAAAATTGAAAATTGAAACACTATATCATCGGTACGGCAGGCCATGTTGACCACGGCAAGACATCTCTGATAAGGATGCTTACGGGTGTTGACTGTGACACACACAAGGAGGAGAAGCAGCGGGGCATCACAATCAACCTGGGCTTCACGCACCTTGACCTTCCTGACGGTGAGAGTGCCGGCATCATTGACGTACCGGGGCATAAGGATTTCATAAGCACTATGATTGGCGGTGCCTGCGGTATCGACATGGTGCTTCTTGTTATCGCTGCCGACAGCGGCATCATGCCTCAAACGATCGAACATCTGAACATTATCACCTCGCTCGGCATAAGCAAAGGCGTTGTAGCTCTTACCAGAGCCGACCTGGTGGATGCCGAACTGCTTGAGATGGCTGAGTATGAGGTTGCCGATTACCTTTCAAAGACAGAGCTCAGGGAAGCCCCGATTGTGGCGGTCTCATCCGTTACCGGGCAAGGCAAGGATAACCTGTTAAGATCCATCTCGCAGGCAGTTACCACGCTTGAACCCAGGCGGAATGATGTATTGTTCCGGATGTACATCGACAGGATCTTTTCGATAAGAGGCCACGGCAGTGTTGTGACCGGCTCTGTGATGAGCGGGCGGATCTCACCGGGACAAGAGGTCTTCCTGCTGCCATCAGAGAACCAGAAGCTGAAAGTGCGATCAATTGAGAGGCATGGCAAACAGGTTGACAGCGTCGTTGCAGGCGACAGAGCAGCAATAAACCTTACCGGCCTCAGGAGAGAGGAGTTTGTAAGAGGTATGATCATCTCAGACAAGATACTGGAGCAGACAACAATGGTTGACGCCAAGGTGAAACTCTTCACCAACTCCCCCACCCTCTCTCTCTGGTCAAACATCATCTTCATCTCTGGCACCTTTGAATGTCAGGCAAGGATGCACCTGCTCACCAGAGATATGCTCAAAGGTGATGAAGAGGCAATAGTACAGATACATCTCAGCAAACCGGCAACACTTCTGAATACCGACAGGTTCATCATCAGAAACTCCTCCGAGGATAAGACCCTGGGAGGCGGATATGTCATTGATACAGCTCCATTGCATCACAGGAAGCGCACCACGGAGCTCATAAGGGAACTCACCCATCTCTCTGAGAGTGTTTTAGGAGAGAACAGCACTGCCGAGATCATAAGCCTTTACCTGAAGAGGGAGTTCATGCCCTGCACGCTCACAGGTGCTGCTGCAAAGCTGAATATAAGGGTTGAAGAGGCTGTCGAAGCCGTGACAATCGGGAACATTGGTTTTCTTGTCTACAAGGCGGACAATGAGACGATACTCATCAACACACAGTGCGACCACTCATTCAGAAACCGGATTGTGAGAACCTTAACCGAGCATCACCGAAAGAACCCAATGTTCCCCGGCGGCCTGGAAAGCGGTGAGCTTGCCGGTAAGTTGGACCTGGCAAAGGCACACCCGGGAAAACTCTATCTGTCGGTGATGCTGGAGGAGCTGCTCAAGAGCGGTTTTGTTGACAGGCACGCTGGTACCTGGATCATCAAAGGGCATGAACCGGTATATGATAAACAGAGCATCGCTGAGATCACATGGCTCGAACAGGAGATCCTGGGTTATGGCGACAACAAACCTGTTATCACAGAGATCGAAGAGAAGGCAGTTGAGCAAAAGGTCCAGAAACACAAGATAAAAACCTACCTTCAGTGGCTTGCTGCCAATGATAAGATCAGGTTCTTCAAAACAGAATTCCTCCATACTGACATATACAATAAATACCGTACAATCATTCTTCAGCACCTGCAGGAAAACGACGGCAGCACAGAATTCAGCAGATTCAAAGAGCTGACAGGGGGCACGAAGCGTTTCAGGGCACTGCTGATAGAGATGATGGAAGCAGAAAAGCTGATAACTCTGGCTCCCGACAAGGATGGAGAAACGAGGATTTTGTTAAAGTAAAAAGGCAAAAGGCAAAAGGCAAAAGGCAAAAGTATGAAACGAAAACTATTGATTCTTTTACTCATTGGTGTATCATTGCAGGGGTTTTCTCAATTTCCTGACAAGGGAATTTCCGGAAACATATCTCTCGAACATCTTGATCTCAATCAGGTTTATGCAGAAAAAATTCCTGATTATGCCACACCAGTGATGTCGAATGACACAATGGTGCTGCTTGTTGACAGCGTGATAACCATACTGAATCCTCTTTTAAATCCATCACTAAGTATATATTGGGAAGCACTTACCTACACCCCTGCCGGAAAAATCAAAGACTACTATTTTTTTGCTGATTATATAGAAACGAACTTTTTTAAAAGTTCATACGGGTTTCTGCCAAATGATTCTATTTCATTCATTAATTATTACAGCCAGAAAATCACCGGATATCCATCTGTAAATGGTTACGAAAACACTTTCGGAACTGCAATGGAGAGCGAACTCTTCAACTATAACCTCAACGGTTTTCTCTCACAGTATATCTATAAATTTCAGGGAGTTGACTTCGACATACTGACGTTTTTCTATGATGCGAACAATTACCGGATACGCAGGGAGCATCAAAGCTACAATACCTCTACATATACACTCGAAGATTATGGAAGAATTATCTACTTCAATAATTCAATCGGTCTTGATACCATGTCATACACATACAGCAAATTTCCTCATGAATATTACCTGAAGAAGTCCGGAATTGTAAAGAGGGATTATGATCCATCGAACCGGGAGGTTGAAACACAACATTTCAATGTATCAAATACCGACACCAATGATATAAGTTTCAGCAAGATCCTGACCTACGATTATGATCCCTTTGGCAACATCTCATGCAGGATCTACAAAGAGATCTTAAACCCCGCGGCAACAGACACTTTATATATGGTAGATCTGGAGTACCACAGATGTTTTAAAGCTCCGGATTCGACAATCTTCTATTACGGCCAAACCATGTTTCCCGGGCATACCGGTAAACAATGGACTACTTATCACTACAGTACCCTTCCCTGCAAACCGGATTCTACAATAATGCAATACTGGTCTCTCGACAGCAGCATCCATTTAAATTCAGAGAAGAGGGAATATTTATACGACACTCTCGGAAATCTCACCACGGAAGTCAGGTATCAATGGTATAACAATTCATGGTTGATCAACAGAAGCATACAATACTACTATGGCTGGCACCTGATCGACATCTCTTCTGTCGATAAACCTGCCGGGAAGCCGGTGTCACAACCGTCAATGACAATCTTCCCGAACCCTGCAACTGATATTATTACGATCGAGCTTGAACGGGAAAGCACCATCCTGGAAACATCAGTTTCTGACATCTATGGGAAACATATCAGAAACATTGATCTTAAACAAAACTTTGAAAGGTTAGATATTTCAGATCTCAGATCCGGAGTATACGTTATACGGGCTCTTTTATTTGATGGCCAGTTGGTTGCGAAGCGATTTGTAAAGCTGTAGCAATACTGTGGAGGCGATAGGCGAACATCTGGTTTTTAGTTTATAGTGAGTAGTGTGTAGTGATCTGCGTTGATCTGTGTCAACCAAAACCTGCTTCGCAGCTCTGCTTCGACTTCTCAGCACAAGTGCGGCTTTGCGAGAAATAATACCGGGATAGCATAAAAATAGCACGCGGATTTCACGGATAAAACGGATTTACACTGATCCGTTTTAATCCGTAACATCTGTGTTATCCGTGTTCTATTAAAAAACAAGGCAAAAGGCTAAAGGCAAAAGGCAAAAGGCTAATCAAAAACCTATATCTTTGACCTCCTGAAGTCACTGTTTTCGATCTGATCAACGATCCTTAACACCAAACAATCGGAATATGTACTATTTTGATAATGCAGCAACGTCCTTTCCAAAGCCATCTGAGGTTATCAATGCTATAAATGAGTGCCTGACTGTTTATGGCGTCTCACCGGGGCGTTCCGGCCATTCGCTGTCGGTCAGGACGGCACGTGAGGTCTTCGAGACGAGAGAACTTATAGCTTCATTCTTCAATCTTGACAATTCCGAGCGGGTGATCTTCACTGCCAATGCCACCATGGCCATCAACACGGCTGTCAAAGGAATCCTGAAAAAGGGTGATCATGTGATCATCAGCCATATGGAGCACAACTCCGTTCACAGGCCGCTTATGCATCTGAAGCACAGCAGGGGCATTGATCTGTCGGTAGCATCATGTGATCAGAGCGGGGTTATCGACCTCCATCACCTGCGGACGCTGTTCCGTCCGGAAACCAGGCTGGTAGTGGTAAATCACGGATCGAATGCTTTCGGGAGCATACAGCCTGTAAGAGAGATCGGAGCCATCTGCCGGGACCACAAGGTTCTGTTTCTTGTGGATGCAGCCCAGACCGCCGGATATATTGACATTGATGTAGTAAAGGACAATATTGACATCCTGGTCTTCTCAGGGCATAAAAAACTCATGGGGCCTCAGGGTATTGGAGGCCTGGTTATCAACAGCGGCGTTCAGATAGACACCCTTATCCATGGCGGCACCGGCAGCCGGTCAGAATCAGATACTCAGCCGGGCTTCTACCCCGACAGGCTTGAAGCTGGCACCCTAAACACTCCCGGAATCGTCGGGCTGAAAGCCGGGATCAAATGGATAAATGAAAATGACTTTGATGGCATACGCAACCATCAGCTCCGGCTAACCCGCCTTCTTGCCGACCATCTGAAACAGACACCCGGAATCACCATCTATGGCCCTGAAGATATGGAAAACAGATTGCCGGTCATCTCAGTAGCGGCAAAAAATGTAAACCCCGGAGAGATGGCGCGAAGACTGGATAAGGAGTACGGTATCATGACAAGAGCCGGACTGCACTGCTCACCACTGGCTCATAAAGCAATGGGCACCTTCCCTGAAGGTACACTGCGCCTCAGCCCCGGAATATTCAATACTGAACAGGAGATCGCTCTGGTCGCAGAAGCTTTTACCAATTTGCTGATTTACTAAAGAACCAATTGCTCCTAATTAACTACATTTGCGGTCCACATAAACCTTTGAATAATGATAACAGTAGATGCACAGGGCAAGAACTGCCCGATACCTCTGATAATGACAAAGAGGGCACTGGAAGGATTACCGGATAATGAAACCCTGGAAATCATAATTGACAACGAAACATCGCACAATAACGTCACTCGTTTTCTCAAGGATCATGGGATACATGTTGTCTCAGAGCAACAAGGAAAAATATACCGCCTCTTTGTAAACAAGACAGGCGTTATTCCTGAGAAAACCCGTCCTGAAGAGTACTGCAGCAGTCAGCCTGTTGCTGAAGCCGGCTACGTAATTGCCATACAGAAGCAGAGCCTGGGCGGTGGCGACGATGATCTTGGGGAGTTACTGATGAAGGGTTTTATAAACACCTTGCCTGACCTTGACCGGAAGCCGGAGCAGATGGTGTTTCTCAATTCCGGGATTTCCCTTACGCTAAAGGACTCACCTGTACTTGATGCTCTGAGAAGGCTGCAGGATGGAGGCACAAAAATCCTTGTCTGCGGTACCTGCCTCGACTTTTACGACAAAAAACAAGAGCTTGCTGCCGGAATCGTGTCGAACATGTATGACATCCTGGAAGTGCTGAGCAACTCAGGCAAGGTTCTCTATCCTTAATCATCAGATGACTTTGCACTCTAAAACAACAATACCTGAGAGAGACAATGAAATACCATATCCTCACCTTCGACTCAACCCATCATGTATTAAAGGCAGAGAAGCTGCTGAAAGGCAGTGGAATTATTCATGAGATAATTCCGACACCAAAGGATATCTCTTCCGACTGTGGCATGTCGATCCGTATTGAGGCTGCAGTAATTGACATTGTGGTTGTTTCGAAACTCTTGTCGTCAAACAGCATCAGTTTTATGGTAAGCGGAAGGAGGGCAAAATGAAGAGTTACGATCTGTTGAGTACGGTAGAGTATGGCGGGTGTTCAGCAAAGCTACCGGCAGCGGAGTTGAGTCGTGCCTTGCAGGGGCTGCCTGCAACGCCACATCCCGATCTCCTTGTCGGCACAGAGACACATGATGATGCGGGTGTTTTCAGGATCAATGATGAGCTGGCTCTTATACAGACAACCGATTTCTTCACACCTGTGTGTTCCGATCCTTTTGATTTCGGGCAGATTGCCGCCGCCAATGCCATGAGCGATGTGTATGCCATGGGCGGAGAAGTACTCACAGCGCTAAACATTGCAGCTTTCCCAACCAATGTGCCTCTTGAGGTTTTGCATGAGATACTTCACGGCGGTGTTGAAAAGGTGAAGGAGGCAGGAGGTGTTGTTGTGGGAGGCCACACCATCGTTGACGATGTGCCGAAGTACGGCCTTGCTGTCACAGGCACCGTGCATCCTGATCGGGTCATCACAAATGCAGCGGCCGGTCCCGGCGACCTGCTCATACTCACAAAGCCGCTTGGTGCAGGCATTGTAATGGCAGGCCACCGCATTGGAGAGGTAACACCTGAAGATTATATGGCAGTTCTGGAGAGCATGAAGAAGCTTAACAGAAAAGCTGTGCCGGTAATGCATAAATATGGTGTGAAGTGTGCCACAGACATTACCGGCTTCGGGCTGGCGGGACATGCAATGAAGATGGCACAGGCATCGGGTGTTACAATAGAACTCTTCTCGCAAAACATTCCCACTTTCAGCGGAGCAACACGGCTGCTTACGATGGGATGTATCCCCGGTGCCTGCTTCCGCAACCTTGATTTCGTGGAGCAACACTCTTCATTCAGTAAGGATCTGAAATATGAATCAAAAATGTTGCTGATGGATGCCCAGACCTCAGGAGGATTGCTGATATGCAGCAGGGAAAACGTTGCTGTTGAGATGGTTCAGGAGCTTATTGATGCAGGGTTTCCACATACAGCAATCGTTGGACATGTCCTTTATGCCACAGATTTCCTGATCATGGCACAATAGTCTTAACAGCCTGAACAACTTTTGTTTGAAAATTATATAGAAAAAAATTGTCTGTTTCATTTCGCCCATACATAATCGTTTTGCTATATTTGTGACATCTTATTTTATCATACTTTCATCAGAAAGTCTCACCCAAAAATCAAGGAGAAACATATTATGCTACCTGTAAAATTATTTTTAGTTTTAGCTATCTCTTTTTCGATCATTACTGATGCAAACGCAAATGTTGATTCATATCAATTGAGCAGTGACGTGAATAACACCCCTGATGAAGCTTTTTTTCTTTCCATGGCAGAAAACAGCAAAGACACATTCCGTTTACGTATTGGCAATCTGCAGCTCGATAAAGAAAAGGTCGTCTTTAGCAATCTCGATACTGATGAGATCAGGGTTGACACATTAAGATTCCGTAACGACAGAAATCGGGCTATGCAATTAGATATACAGGAAATTCCGGCACACATAACGGCAACTCTCTCATCAAACAAAATAAAACGAGGAGAATACGGATATATAACAATTATGTATGATGCCGGCAAAATCAAGGCTGCAGGTCACAGGCAGGATACGATCTGTTTAGTGTCGGACGACACTGAACAAAAGATAAAAATGGTCACTGTGATATCCAGCATCAAGCCGAAAGTAGAGTTAAAGAACTTTCCGATTCAATCCGGCAACTTGCTTATGACAAAAAACAGGATTGTATTCTCTGAAATATTGAACACCGCGATCAGAACAGACTCAATCCAGATTTACAATAACGGAGACAAGCCTATCAAGGTCGATATACAAAAAGCAGCTGCACATCTTCAGCTGATAATAAGTGACAATATTGTTCTGCCGGGAAACATAGCAACACTTAAACTAACTTATGATGCAGCAAAATCGAACAAATTCGGATTTGCTTCAGGTGACAGAATAGTTTTACAAACAACCGACACAAAAGAGCCATCAAAGACAATATTCGTTTCAGCCAATATCAGGGAGGACTTTTCTGTGCTCACACCAGAACAACGTCAGAATGCTCCAAAAATCAGTTTCGAAAACACAACCTATGATTTCGGGACTGAGAAGTCGGGTAGTATTATTTCACACTCATTCACATTCACAAATACAGGCAAGAGTGATTTAATAATCAGAAATGTAAAAGCAGGCTGTGGATGTACTGCAACTCATCCCGGCAAAACAGTTCTGAAGCCCGGGGAGACCAGCAAGATCGAAACAAAGTTCAACACCAGAAACAGGCAAGGAAATCAGAACAATGGCATAACTGTGATCACCAACGACCCGGAAAGCCCGGTAATTCACCTCAGGATGAAAGGCGTGCTCGAGAAAGAATAAGTGGTTTTCATTAGATCATCAAAAACACCCATACAATGGTCAGACCTTTATCTCATTTCATTTCTGTAATCCTTTTTGTTGCCGGAGTATCCTTACAGGCGCAGAGTACCGGGGAGGCTCCTGTACCGGAGAGTTATACTATCATTGAAGGTCATCTGAGGATAAAACCTTATGATAAGATTTTCCACAATATGGATATAAACGAAAAAAGAAATGATACCATCTTTATTTATAATTCGTGGAGCAGCAGCATGCAGATTATTCCAACTGACCTTCCGGTCTTCCTGAAAATCGCTCCTGAACGATCAATAATTCCTCCCTTGTCGTTCTCATATCTTATTGCAGAATATGATGCCGGATTAAGAAATGACATGGACATATGTTCAGATATATTTTCCATTTTAACAAATGATACACTCTCTCCTTTAAAGACCCTGCAGATTGTTGCAGTCATTACTGAGCAATTCGGCCAACGCACTCCCCGTGAAAAAAGAAATTCACCCGTTGCCACTATAGACGTTGATCAATATGATTTCGGAACAATTAAACAAGGTGAAATTGCGAGATACGATCTCACATTGACCAACACCGGCAAAGACACACTTTTCATCAGAAAAATCAAGAGTAGTTGCGGGTGTACGACAACAAAGCCGAAAAAGTTGTGGCTTTTACCAAATGAATACACAACTATTATTATTACTTTCAACACCTATGGAAGAGAGGGCCTACACAGCAAACATGTCACCATCATTACAAACGATCCTGAAAACCCCTATTTCATTTTTAACATAAAAGGTGAAATAATAAAATAAATATTCAGGTGCCTTGATTTGTTTTTTTTGCATTATGTGTCACGGTTTTTTTTATTTCATCCCGACTTCCATCACACTTCTGTTCTCCGTAAGTTTTTAATCCTACGTTAATCATGTGGATGAGAATAATTTATAAAAAGTAACGCCAGCTGACAGTATTTCTGTTTTAAAATGAGTAAAAAAATTAACAAAAAAAAGCTCATTTTATTTGTTTTGGAATATGTTCAAACATATCTTTGATGCTTATTTTTGCTGCTTAAAATGTTATAACCAAAACCTGCGCAAGCAATTTATCCAATAAAAACCATAACCGGATGGAAAAGTTATTCCTATCAATCAAGGTATTACTGATTGGCCTGATATCATTTATGGCCATAGAGGCAACATCATGTGATTACACATTCAAGCTATATGATTCTTACGGAGACGGGTGGAACGGAGGCACTCTGACAATTCTGGTCAACGGGGTAGCAGTTGCTACCGGTCTTACACTTCAGAACGGAACAGGTCCATACATCCACACAATATCCGTTGCCGGCGGAGATGTAATATCTACAGTTTATACAGCAGGCAGCTGGCCTGAGGAGAACTATTATGAGTTATATGACAGCCATATGCAATTTGTAGTACGAGATGGGTGCACAAATTACTCGTGTCAACCTCAGGGTGGTTTTTTAGCAAATGCTGTTTGTCCGGATAAGGACATTGGAGCTATATCCCTTGTCACTCCGGCTACGGGATGCAATTTGGGCACTTCCGAAGTGATATCAATTGCAGTAAAAAACTTTGGTAATCTTCAAACAGACACAATATATGTCTCATATTCGATAGATGGGGGTTTGACCTTTATAAATGACACACTATATCAGGCTTTTTACCCTGGTGACACCATAATACATATCTTTTTTCAAACGGCAGACCTTAGTCAGCCGGGCATACATAATATCATTATTACAGCCACATGCCCTGGTGATCAATACATTGGCAATGACACAATTATCTTTCAGACCACAAATTTACCGTTAATAACAACCTATCCCTATTTTGAGAGTTTTGAGAGTGGTGCAGGCGGTTGGTATTCAGGCGGGGCGAATTCAAGCTGGGCGTTGGGTGCTCCAAATTATACTGTTATCAACCAGGCGGCAACTGGAAGCAATGCATGGGCAACCAACCTTACTGGCCCGTATAATGACAATGAGGCCAGTTGGGTTGCCAGCCCCTGTTTTGATTTAACAGGAATGGCAAATCCGGTGTTTGAAATGAAGATCTGGTATGAAACCGACTGGTATGATGGGGGTGCTGTACAATACAGCACAGATGGTGTCAACTGGTTTGATCTAGGAGCATATAATGATCCGACAAACTGGTATAATTCAGACTGGATTGAGGGCCTGATTCCATTTGGATGGCCATACGAAGGTTGGCGCGGAAGTTCATACGGTTATGTAACAGTAAGTCATTTCCTGCCTCCGCATCTTGCAGGAGCTCCTGTTGTCAGATTCAGAATAGTTTTTGGGGCCACATCATGGCATTATGGTTATTATGATGGAATTGCCTTTGATGATGTGAGGATTTATGAGCCGCCTCCAATGTCCTATTCATCCGGATTGGTTTTCCAGAACAACACAAATGTATTAGGCAAAGGGATGAAGAACCAGGAGGTAATTGGCATCAGGATTGAAACAGCGAGTTCAACAAACCCTTTGATTGTTAACCAAATAAGTTTCAATACTACCGGCACCACGAATTCCACTGACATTGATTCGGCAAAGGTCTGGTATTCAGGTGCAGACTCAACGCTTTCAACAATGTATCAATACGGTGGTGCTGTAAAACCCATGAGCCCTTTTACATTTTCCGGTAACCAGACACTGTTGGAAGGTGCCAATTTTTTCTGGCTCACCTATGATGTCTCAAACGTTGCTGCCACAGGCAATTTCCTTGATGCAGTGGTTGATTCGATTCAGATAGGTAGTGTTTGGTATGTACCATCAAATAATAACCCAACAGGCAACAGGCAAATTTTACCTGCAATGAATGGGGTATATACAGTGAATCCGTCAGGAGGTGGCAATTATCTGTCGATAAACGAAGCGGTAACCGACCTGAACAACAGAGGTGTTTCCGGCCCTGTTACTATTGACATCATGCCCGGAGTGTACAATGAAAAAATTACTCTGCATCAAATTTACGGTGCCTCTTCATCTAATCCCGTTACTTTCAAATCAGTAACAAACGACAGCACTGCTGTGACTATTCAAGATTTATCAACCCAGTACGATCAGAATTGGGTTATAAGGTTTCTTAATGCTGAATATATAATCTTAAAACATTTGCATGTCAAACCATTATCAAATAATTACGGCAGGGCTATAGTGTTTGATGGGATCGTAAACAACAACATAGAGATCCTTAATTGTTTTATAGAGGGTGCGCAAAATGTTCAGTATTACGACACTTATATGTCGTTGATTTATTCTGAATCAACAACAGAAAAGCTCAAGATCAGCAACAACAGGCTTGATAACAGCTCAATAGGAATAATGTTATTTAATTGGTATAGCATAGCAGGTGAGACCGAAATATCGCACAATTATCTTAACAACCAATATGCCCGTGGTATTGAAATGGAGTTTCAAAACAGTCCGCTCATACATGGCAACACCATAATTTCCGGTCTGAACTACGACCAATACAGGGGCATAAGTGCCTATGATTTCCGTGACTCATTCAGAATAACCTCTAACAAGATATCCATGGCCAACACAGGTCAGGGTATTCGCATGACCTGGTCGGCAGGAAGCATAAATACACCCGGCTTCATTGCCAACAATTTTGTTGCAGCAAAACCGGTATCATCAAATAGTTTACATGGCATTTTTATCGCTTATACTGAGAGAGTCCAGGCAGTTTATAACAGCGTCAATATTTACGGTGGTCAATCTGTTAATAACAGCGCATTTATGTCAGAAGGTTCGAATAATTCTCTTGGCATTTACAATAACATTTTCTGCAACACTACTCAAGGCAATTCAATTATCATTACAAACAGTGCCAGCGTTAACAGTGATTTCAATAACTTTTACTATACAGGCCCCAATATTGGCCAGCTTAACAACAACATCATTACAGATCTTACAGCATGGCAATCTGCGAGTGGTTACGACCTGAATTCGCACAATCATTATCCGACATTTTTCTCTGACACCGACCTGCATACATATTCATCATTAATCAACGCCAAAGGCACACCTGTCACAGGCATTTATGATGATATTGATGGTGACATACGACATATTCTGACACCGGATATCGGGGCGGATGAATTTGACCTGCCGGCGCAAGAGGCATCATTTGAAGGTTTTATATCACCTGTTGATGGATGCGGTCTTGGTTTAGAAGACATCACCATACGTATTGCCAACAATGGTACAGCTACAATAAACGGAGGGCTCACGGCATATTATCAGATCGCAGGAGCTGCTGTTCAAAGCGAAGTTGTAACAACAACAATACTACCTGGTGACACGCTTGATTTTATATTTTCGAACAAGCCTGATCTTTCAGTCATGTCAGCAGACAGCACATTTGAAATCTTCTCTTATGTTTCATTAATAAATGACCCGTTACAATTCAACGACAGCGGATCAACAACAGTTTGGTCGGGATGGGTACCCTCTGTTCCTGTACCACAAAACACAACAGTTAATTACGGCAACAGTGCTGTTCTTTCGGTTTCGGGACCAGGAAGCAAACTATGGTTTGAAGACCCATCAGACACCACCTCTTTTCACCTGGGAGATACACTTATTACAGGTCCATTATTCGACACCACAACCTATTATGTTTCTGCAGGAGGTTCCGGAGGACAAATATCGAATGACCTGACGACTACCTTTTCATCGAACAACGGCTCTGCAGGGAACATGTTCAACATTACAGCCCACAAAGAGATAACCATTGACAGTTTTTATGTTAACTGCAGCAGCAGTGGTCCTATGGAGGTATGGTACAGACCAGGCTCCTACATAGGTTTTCAGAGCACCCAAAGTGGATGGACAAAGTTGGGTGATGCATGGGTTAACTCGGCTGGATCAAACAACCCTACTGTTTTACCTGTTGGTGGTTTAACAATACCTGCTGGCGAGACATACGGGATTTATATCACATTTGCTGACGGTTACAGTGGCATACGATACACTAACGGTACAGGGTATAATGAAACGTATGTCAATGATGATCTCACACTGGTTGCACTGCACGGAGGTGGTTACTTCAATACTACCATTACACCTCGTGTGTGGAACGGGCGATTGTTTTACAGAGCCGGTTCAGGTTCATTTCTATGCACCAGTCAACAAACACCCGTTACAGCATTAGTTACGGCCTTTCCGGGAGTTGATGCCGGAATCAGTGCAATAGTAAATCCACCAGGTCAGATTCAGGCAGGAGCAGATGAACCTGTTACGGTTCAATTGCACAACTATGGCACAAACACATTACAAAGCGTAACCATCAACTGGAAGATTAACAACACGACACAACCGGCATTTTTATGGACAGGAAATCTGCCACATGGCACATCGACAATTGTTACATTAGACACAATTTCTTTTCCCGGAGGTATGTCATGTATTTCTGCCTGGACCAGCCAGCCAAATAACCTGCCCGATAATTTCAGCGTCAACGACTCCTCATCAACCTGCTTCAGTGTTTGCCTGGCAGGTGTATATACAATCGGGCCATCTTCGTCGGGCAGCTATGACTTCAACTCATTCACTGATGCTGTTGCTGTGCTTCAGGCCGGTGGTATCTGTGGCAATGTGTTTTTTGATGTCTATCCCGGCACTTACAATGAACAGATAACCATCAATACTATTCCGGGAGCAGACCAAAACAATACCGTAACGTTCAGAGGAGTAACCTCAGACAGCACTGATGCTGTAGTCCAGTTTGCATCCAATACTACTGCCAACAACTTCGTAGTAAGGCTTAATCAATCTTCACACATAACTTTCAGGTACATTACTTTTTCAGCTACCGGCACATCATACGGCTGCGTTTTTGAATTTATGGATAACTCAAGTAACAATAAAATTACCAACTGTGTTATTCAAACCAGCACAACCAGCACATCAAGCAATTTTACGCCTGTTTACAGCACAGCAAATGGCCCCAGCAACAATATTTCCATCACCAACAACCACATAACAGGAGGGTATTACGGAATCTACTGGTATGGTTCAAACTCAAACAGAAAAACCAATATCAATATCAGCAACAATTTAATTTCCGAGTTCTATTACTCTGGAATATATGCTTATTATACTGACAGTTTCACTATTGCATCCAACCTTATTATCAACAGAACAAACTCCTCAACACTTTATCCTGTTTATATTGGTTACAGTTCAGGGCCGGGTGTGATAACCAAAAACAGAATACATACTACCAGTTCAAGCACCAATTATGGCTTATATCTCGCATATTGTCAGGGAACATTTCAGAAATCGTTCCTGATTTCCAATAACTTCATAACTCAACAAGGAAATCTTACAGGCACTGCTTATGGCATTTATAATAACGGAAACTATTATGTGAACTATTACAACAATTCTGTTCTGATGAATGGCGGTTCGGTAACCGGTGGAAGGGCATTTATGAATAGTGGCGGAGGCAATATTAATGTGATAAACAACATATTTTCGAACTTCAACTATGGATATGCATACTACATTTCATCTACCTGGGCTATCGAAAACAGTGATTACAACAACCATTACACAAACGGTGTTAATCTGGCATATTACAATCAGAACATCCAATCTCTCAATAACCTGCAGATATCCAGTGGCAAGGATTTAAACTCTCATGACATTGCACCTCCGTTCATGTCTTCGGAAAATCTTATGCTGACAAACACCTCTTTGTCAGGAAAAGCAACGCCTCTGAGTCTTGTTCCGGATGACATTTTTGGTCGTCAACGTACGGTTACACCAACAATTGGCGCACATGAAATTCCTTTGATACCTGAAGATGCAGGTGTGCAAGCATTTATAACTCCAACCAGTGCTTCTCAGCCAACAGAGGGTGATATCATTCCTGTTGAAGTAGTTGTGGAAAATTTTGGCCTTGACACACTTACAACTTTCAATATAGATTTTATGGTTAACGGTGTATTCTCAGGCACAGCAACTTATACCGGCACCTTGCCTCCTGCCGGCACCGACACAGTAGTGCTGCCCTCTTATATCACACCTCCCGGCAATGTTTTAATATGTGCATTTACTGTTCTGCCAGGTGATTCAAACAGGTTTAATGACACACTGTGTATAAACTACTATGCTTTTTCAAATATTGATGCAGAGTTAAGTAGAATATTCCCTGTAACCGAGGGATGCGGCCTTGGCTTTGACACAGTAAAAATTGAAATTGTAAATGTCGCCACGGCACCTGTACCTGCAGGATTTACGGCATCTTATCAACTGGGAAATAATGTCGCTATATATGAGACTGTAAATAGTTCAATTGCTGTCAACGACACTTTGGTTTATGCTTTCAACACCCTGGTTGACTTATCAACCACAACCGATACCACCTATCATCTTACAGCATGGTTAACCGTTCCCGATGATAACATCAACAATAATGATACTTCATCTATCAACATTATATCGCTTGCAGTGCCGGCTCCTCCAGCCGTTACTTCGCCTGTTTCGACGCCATTCGGCACCAGTACAGTTCTTGATGCAAATTCAACACTTCACACACAGTGGTACAGTTCTTTAACAAGCTCTGTTCCTTTAGGAACAGGCAGCATTTTTCACACACCTGTCCTATACGACACAACTGTCTTTTTTGTTGAAACCTTTTTTGGCAGTCCGTCACAGGAGTTTATCATCGGCAATGCAAGCACACAAAACAGCACAACGTCCTATCCGACTCCCTATGGCAACTGGTATTGGGGCAACAAGGAGCAATACCTGGTCAGAGCATCCGAACTCACAGCCGCTTCAATTATACCCGGTGAAATCAGCTCTATAGCCTTTGATGTCATATCGCCCAGAGGCACTCCTCTCCAGAACTTCACAATAAAAATAGGACAGACTTCACAGGTGGAGATGACAAACAACTTTGTCACATCAGGAATGACGACAGTATATTATTCCGCTGCATATACAGATCTGGCGGGGTGGAATGTCCATGACTTCAGCACTCCGTTCAATTGGGACGGCACCAGTAATATTGTTGTAGAAGTTTGCTTCAACAACAACTCATATACCAGCAATGGTGTAGTTTCCCTTGCATCGCCAGGTTATAACTCTACTGTTCGTTATGCATCAGATGCAACCGGGGTATGCAATCAGACGTCAGGCAGCACTTCAAACCAACGGCCTGTAATGAAACTGAAAAGCACAACCCTGGGATGCAAAAGCCAGCGAGTGCCTGTGGTTGTTAATGTAACCAACATCCCTCCTCTGGGCAAACCACACGTAACACCAGATTCTATTGATGTTTTGCTCACTGATTGTAATGGTTCTGATACCAGAAACATCAGAATAAAAAATATCGGAACTGCTGCATTGCAATACACAACCTTTGGCGGCCCGCATATTGTCGATACAACTTCCACAAAATATTTCAACAGTTCCAGTTATCCTGATACAACAACGCATCTTTTCACAACAATTCCTCCATCTGTCGACTCATTATTCCTTGAAATAACCATAAACGGGTATTACTCCTCTTCATCAAACTATGCATCACTCATTATTGATGGCAACTTCATAGAAATTATTCCTGATGGAGATGTTCCCAATGGGACTGACGTTACGGTAAATTACTCTTTTGGTGGTCAACAACTTGAGAGTTGGCTTTCCGATGGTGAAATTGAAGTAAGAATAGGGAACAGCCAGTATGTATATCCCTGGTATGGCACCAGGATGCACAAGGTAAGAGCCTATACCAAACCTGCACCATGGGTTTCATTGATTCAGACGACAGGAAGTATCGCTGTTGGTGATTCAACAGATCTTACTGTTCAAGTCTCTGCTGCTGGTCTTACTGATGGTTATCATTATGCAACAATACCGATAGAGTTCAATCATCCCGGTTACCCATTCGTGAAGGTACCTGTATCGCTGCATTTGCAAGGACAGCCGAACATCAGTTCTGCACCTTGTCTTACCTTTAATCCCATATTTCAGTACGACACCACAACTGATTCAATTGTAATTTTTAACACCGGTTGTTCGGAATTGACAATCAACAATATTCTCAATTCCGACACAACGTTTTCTCCACAAATCACCCAGGCTGTAATTCCTCCTTTTGACTCACTGGTATTGAAAGTTACATTCTCACCAATAATTGCCCAAACTTATTTTGACACGCTTGTAATAAAAAGCAACATTGCTGATCACAAAGTTTGTCTGAATGGTATTGGCCTCAGTCCGCCAATACTTTCTCTGAACCTTGACACTGTCGATATCACAGTAATAAACTGTGCTGACAGCGCAATTTTACCATTGACAATAACCAATCCGGGCAATGCTCCACTCACATGGAATGCAACCTTTGGTGCAAGTATTGAGGATCAGTTCAATAACACCTTGAATCCGGAATTATGGCAAAGCAATACCGGAGTCGTTTCCGGAGCTTGTGGCAGCTATTCAGGAACAGCGGCACTATATTTCAACAACAGTGGCACCAGGGAGGCTGTGACAAAACCGCTGAACACTGTCGGAGGAGGTAATATCAGCTTTTACCTCAAAATAGGCAGCGGTTCTTCGCCATGTGAGCTGGCAGATTTCGGCGAGGACATCAAGTTACAATACAGTATTAATGGTGGGCTCTCCTGGACCGATATCAACACATACTATGCAGGCGGTTACACAACCTTCACTTATATCACAGAAGCTATACCTGTAATAGCACAGACAAACAGCACTCAATTCAGATGGATGCAGGTTTCACATAGTGGAGCAGGATATGACAACTGGTCGATTGACGATGTAAGTATAAGCAATTCTGCATCGTTTGCATACATAACTCCTGACACAGGCACCGTTGCTCCTCTGGGCAGTCAGATTGCCAATATAAAAGTTTACACCCAAGGCCTGACCGCAGGAGTATACAGCGGGAGCTTAGTATTCAATTCCAATGATCCTGTAAATCCAACCAAAACAGTACCTTATCATCTCACTCTGATCGGGGCTCCTGAAACCGACATCCAGCTTTCAGGGTGTCTCATCCACGACACTACCCTTAACGGTGGAATCAGCCACGATTCATTAATAATAGCAAACATAGGTTGTGATACGCTATTCATTCTTTCTGCATATACATCAACACAACATTTTGGCATAACCAGCAGTCCATCCCATATTCTTCCGTTTGATCAGGGAACCATTATTGTATCATTTAACCCAAAGGTAACAGGTAATTTAACCGACACCATTGATCTGCAAACCAATGACGGGAACCATTATATCTGCCTTGAAGGATATGCTCAGCCTGCGCCAGAGTTGGTTTTAAGTCAGAATATTCTAACTGCGAATATTATCAATTGTAATGATTCATTACTAGTTCCACTGCAGGTAATTAACCAGGGGCAGGGTGACCTCTATTTCAATGTGTCAACAGACAATTCGGGATCACCGTGGTTAACCCTTGACACCTCGAACCTAACCTTGCAGAATTATTATCTACCCAACAGTATCATCGGAGGACAAAACATCGCACCATATGCAACTGTAACTGCAAGTTCATGCAACAATTCTCCATGCAGTGCTTTTAATGACCAGAATTACGGCACATGCGGCACACAACAGGTCTGGGTTTCCACGTCAAGTCCGCCCTCGCTTACGCCGCATGCAAACTACATCGATTTCACCTGGCCATCACAGGTGTCAATTGAAGGGTTAACAATATATCATGGTGAGGCAACCACAAGGCTCCTTACCGGTGCAACGCTTTACAGGTGGGATGGAAGCAACTGGATCAGTTTTTACACCTTTTCGAATCTGCCAATGCAATGTGAAAACAGCATCAGTTTCCCGATGGTTACAACTGAAAAGCTAAGAATCACATCATTTCAGATGACGGGCTCAGGGCAACAGTCAAATCCAAACTTCCGTGAAATTGAAGTTCATCAGGTTAGCAAAGCTTATCATGTTGCGCCAAACTCATACTCTACTCTGAATTTCATGGTAAATGCACTTGGGATGAACAGCGGAAGTTACACCACCGACATCGTGGTTTACTCCAACGACCCCTTAAAGCCTCTCGACACCGTGGAATGTACAATGATCATCATCGGTGCTCCTGAAACCCGATTCAGCCACATTAGCGGCTGTATTGATATGGATACCGTTATCCAGGGATTTTCAGTATCAGATACCCTTACAATATTCAATGATGGATGCGACACTCTGAAAATTTTCAGCATTAGCAATAGTCTGACGCAGTTTTCACTTTCATCCACTACTGCCAGCATCCTTCCTGGAAACTCTTTCGATCTGATAATCAGCTTCTCACCTGATGCATCCATCCCATTTAATGACACTTTGATATTTAATACAAACGATGGCATCTACAATATCTGCCTTAATGCTGTCGGCACAGATGCACCTGTTATTTCATTCAACCCAGCATCATTAAGTTATAGTTTTACAAATTGTAATGATTCCATCACCCTGCCAGTTACTATATACAATACCGGTATTGGTGATCTGCGTTTCAGCATCACCAACCTCCTTGGATCAGAATACAACCAGACAAGCACCAAGTATTACACAACTACAGGTGCAACAACAAACCACAACTTTCCCGGCGTACCTCTGACATCAGATTCAATGACCGTCATACTTACCATCAATGGTGATTTTGATGATGCAAGTGAATACTGCTGGCTCTATATTGAAGGGACAAACATAGGAGTAGTTCAGGACTGGAATCAGTCAAACGGAACCAATATTGTGAATCAATATACCTTTTCCGGGGCTCAACTTGGATCATGGCTGGCCGATGGAGAGTTAAACATCTCTGTTGTTAACAGCAATGCTGTTGATCATTGGTCGGGGCTTGTAAGCATGCATAAAGTGGATGTACATATTCATGGTGTTCCATGGATTACCATTGATAATACTTCAGACACTGTTGTCTCGGGAGACTCAACTGTTCTTATGGTTTCCATGAACACGTCACAGCTCAACAGCGGCATCTATTACACTGACTTAACCATCAACTCAAATGACCCTGCAAATCAGAACATTCAGATTCCATGTACTATGACCATCAATGGTTCAGCAAACATCTCCTTTTCTGATGCCTGTTTACATTTTGGTCAGGTAATGCAACACTCATCTGCAAAGGATACTCTTGTAATCACCAATACAGGATGCAGTAATCTGATCATAAGCTCCGTTTACACTACCCTCCCCCATTTTACTCTCAGCAGTTCCTACATCACACTACAGCCCGGGCAGGAATACAACCTGATTGTTACATTTTCGCCATCAGTTGTAGGCCAGCTATCCGACAACATCACATTTGTAACAAATATTGGCAATCATACTGTATGTCTGACAGGTCATAGCGTGGATGCATCAATTCTGAGTGTATCTCCTTCATCATTTACCAAGACCATCAACAGCTGTAATGACACGATTTCGGATATTCTTCAGATACAAAACCTCGGAACCGGCGATCTCACTTATCAGGTTTATGGCGGCCGCGGTTTGTCAGGTGACAGCACCGTTCTGATTATCAGAGATTCTGACCCATGGAGTGTTGACATTGCTCAATATCTTTTCAACAACTTCGGGGTTACTGCAGATGTCATCTCCAGCAGTCAGATCCTGGCTGCCAATTTCAATATTTACGATATCATCATTACTGTTGGTAACCAAACCAACACCTATTATAATAGCATCAGCAGTCAGATTGCCAAATTCAGCAACTTCGCAGAGTCAGGTGGTATACTTCTTCACATGCTTGCGAATTATCAGGTAAATACAATGACTATAGCCGGTAATGCAACTTATGTTTATGGAAATCCTGAAAGCCAGAACATCATCGGTGAGCCCGGCCATCCGGTAGTCCAGGGGATGAGCAATCCGTTAAATGGAAGTAATGCCAGCATAAGTTATTTCACCAACCTGCCTGCCAATGCCAGGGTGATTACCCGCACAAATGTGACATCCCTGCCCACAACAATCGAGTATGAGATTGGCAGCGGACTGGTACTGGCTACGGGTATGATGTGGGAATATCACAGCTCAATGAGTTCCTACAATATCTCTCAAATGATGCATAATGCATTTGAATATGCTTTGGCAACTATTGGTACGAGTCCGTCGTGGTTAAGTTTCGTTTACACAGCAGACACCGTATTTGGAGTGGGAAGTACAACTATTACCGTTGAGTTCAACTCAACAGGCATTCCGAACGGAGTTCATCACTCAAATATCATTGTTTATTCAAATGATCCGGTTAACCCACAGATTATTGTTCCATGTACATTGACTGTGAATGGTGCTGCACAAATTGCTACATCATCGGCATGTATTGTTTTCGACACTGTAATCCAGGGAGCGACGCTCAACAAGTCATTTACGATATACAACACCGGCTGTGACAACCTGGTTATCAACTCTGTTACCTCTTCGAGCAGTGAGTACGTAATAAATGGTATTGTCTCAAACATTCCGGCAGGTGATTCATCTATAATCACCGTCAGCTTCACGCCGCAGACAACTGGTAACAGAAATGGCAATATGTTTATTAACACAAACATTGGCACTACCCAGGTATGTCTGGAGGGTTTTGGCATAAATCCACCTGTTGTCAGTGTTTCACCATCCAGCTTCAACGTTGTACTTAACGGTTGCAATGATACAATTACACAGACACTCAATTTATCCAATACAGGTGCCGGGCAGGCAGTATTTCACATTCTGGGGCTATACGGCAGTGATATTGATCAGACGAGCCATATACCTTTCGTAACGAACGGTGCAACTACAACCCACACATTCAGCAACCTTCCTCCCAACATCGACACCCTTATTGTAGAGGTAACACTCAGCGGTGACTTTGATCAGGCTAATGAGTACGCCAATCTGATCATTGAAGGAACCGCCATAGGAATGATTGATGATGGCAACATCACAGCCGGTACACCATACACTGACTATTTCGGTTTTGGTGGCAGCCAGTTATCAAACTGGCTCAGCGACGGCCAGCTTGTAATAGATATTCAGAATGCTTCTACTGTTGATCATTGGAGTGGACTAAACAGTTATCATAATGTCAGGATTAAGGTTAACGGAAATTACTGGATGAACCTTTCTTCCTTGTCAGACACCATTCTCTCCAACAGTTCAGAGCAGGTAACAGTTACATTCTTTTCAACAAATGTAAATGCAGGCACTCATTTCTTTAATATGCTGATCGGTTCAAACGACCCGGGCAACGCTCAGGTGTCGGTACCGTGCACTCTTACTGTTAACGGTGCAGCAGCCTGGGCAATCGGACAGACCTGCCTTGATTTCGACTCCACGATGATTGGCGCTTCTGACTCCAAAACTCTGACTATATCAAACACCGGATGTGACACTCTGAAGATTACAAATATTCAATCTAATGTTGCCTCTATTGTTCCTGCTTTAACATCTGCCTACATTATGCCACACGATACCCTTTCAATTCCGGTTGTGTTCACTCCTGTGGCATCAGGTGGAATATCAGGCTCTTTAACTGTCACGTCAAATATCGGACAAACAACACTGTGCCTGAATGCTGCCGGTTTACCTGCTCCCGCAATATCAATTGACCAAACCACCCTGATATCAAACCTTGCTTGTGAGGTTACGGAAACAAAAGATATCATAATCAGAAATAACGGGCAGGCAAATCTTAACTTACAAATATCTCCTAATGGCAACTACTTCATAACACTTTCAGGTAATTCAGCCACCATAATTCCCGGCGATTCTGTGATAATTACATTCAGCTTTGACAAAACAGGGCTCAGCATCGGAACATACACTGCTCAGTTTACTGTCAGCTCCAACGATCCGCTCAACGCCTCTGTGATTATCGCATGCACTCTTGAAATACCAAACATGCTTTCTCCTGTTGATCTCGGACCTGACCTGGATCTCTGCATGAATCAGACTGCAACTATCAATGCCGGAAGCGGATATCTGAGTTATCTCTGGGATGACCTTTCAACAGACTCTATCAGAAGTTTCACAACTTCAGGAACCTATTTTATTAATGTTACCGACAGCAATAATTGCAGTTCCAGTGACACCATCTCTATCATTTTCCATCCCAATCCGGTTGTTTACGCAGGAAGCGACACGATTATTTGTGCCGGGGCAGGGATCATCAGAAACGCCAATGCTTCCGGTACAATTCAAACTGGCAAGAGTGTTCAGATTGGTACATCAAGCAGCTATTCAAGCACTAATTATATAACACCTTTCTCTACCAATTACAAATCTGCCAGAAGGCAGATTATTTTCCGTCAAAATGAGATGGAGCAGAATGGCTTTAAGCGTGGATGGATTAATTCCATTCAAATGAACATTGGTGCTGTAGGTGATCCTTCAACCCTTTCAGATTTCAACATCAGTATTGGAACAACTACAATCAACTCATTAAGCTCCTCTTTCATCACCAACCTCAATAATGTTTATAGCGTCTCTTTACAGAATCTTCAGTCTGGATGGAATACTTTCATCTTTAACACACCCTTCTTTTATGATGGTACGGAAAACATCGTAATTGAAATGTGTTTTACGAACAACACAAACAACATCAACAGCAGTATTCAATACCATACTGCAACCTTCTCTGGTGCTCACAGGTATAATTACTCATTTAACACTTCACAAAACGGATGTTCTCTAACCGGTGGTTTCACATCTGCATCACGTCCCAATATCCGTTTTGATGGCAATGTTGATGAAGGCACTTACTTCTGGACAGGGCCAGGCAACATTGTTTATAACACGCCGGTATTGAAGATTGATCCTGTAGCTTCACAACATACCGGGTTTTACTATCTGACAGTTGACAATGGTGCAGGCTGTACCTCAACTGATGCCTTCAATCTCTCACTGGCACCTTTACCTGCAGTGTCAGCCGGTCAGGATACATTTATATATCTCGGTTCATCATATACCCTGGAAGGAAACGTATCGGGTGGATTACCACCATACAACTACTTGTGGGCACCGGGTAGCACTCTTAATGACTCAACGTTATTGCAGCCGATTGCTACACCTAACACTACTACCACTTATACCCTGACCGCTACCGGCGCAAACGGATGCAGCAACAGTTCGCAAATGACACTTACGGTTATCCCGCTATACAACATCAATGGAACATTAACTTACAATAATGCTGCCTACACACCTCTCAGCAATACCAAAGTTTATCTGTTGAATTCAGCATTTGCTCCTATTGATTCTGTTACTACAGACATTTCCGGGCTATTCAGTTTCTATTTTTATCCTCCCGGCACCTACTACCTTGATGCTTTCACAGACAAGCCATGGGGAGGAGTTAACTCCACAGATGCTCTGGTAGTTCAGCGCCATGTGATTAACCTCAACCCTCTCAGTGGGCTGAGGCTCACGGGAGCAGATGTTAACAACTCAAACACTGTTTCAAGTGTTGATGCATTGCTGATATTAAGACGCACACTGGGATTGGACAGTTTATTCGACAAGCCCGACTGGGTTTTCGACAAGCCACTGATCCATATTATCAACAGCAATGTCACCAAAAATTTCCAGGCACTTGCTACCGGAGATGTAAATGGCTCCTACCTTCCTGCCACGCTCAGACAAAAGCCTGCTGTTGAGGTAATGCAAAAAGGCTATGAATCTGCTAAGGGCGGAATCTACAGGATACCTGTCAGGACTGTTGAAAGCATTTTTATCGGTGCGGTTACTCTGCTATTTGACCTCCCATCACAAGATATTTCTGTCGAGTCGATCAACTCACCTCTTGATGGTTTGATGTACAACATTCATCAAGGCAAGCTCATTATTGTCTGGAGTGATGAAAATGGCCATTATCTCAACGCAGGAGAGGAGTTGTTCACAATTAGGCTGAAATCTGACAATAACAGCATGAAGCCCTTCTGGTTTTACCCGCATATTCTGAGTGAGATGGCAGATGTATATGCCAATATTCTGGATCCTGCTGTTCTCAGTGCACCTGGCATCACGGCAGATGAAGAGGCAGGTATAAATAACCTATCTGTTTACAACCGGCCTAATCCTTTCAGTGAAAGGACGACTTTCATCTGTAACCTTCCCGAAGATGGCTTCCTTGAGATTGAACTATTCGATATGTTGGGTAAATCATTCTCTGTTCTGAATGAAGTGACAGCCAAAAAAGGAACACATCACTTTGATTTTGAATCTTTGAATTTACCATCCGGTATATATCACTACCGGGTAACACTTAGGTCAAAGGATATGCTTTACCGTACGAACAAGTCACTGGTAATTGTAAAGTAAAACCATCAAAATCAAGAAAACAATGGCTACAACTTATATTGAAACCACAAAGCACAAATACATGAAAAAGGTGATCATGATTATTGCAGTAACCCTGCTCTTTGCGTCTGAAGTATTTTCGCAACAGGTCAGCATTTCTATGGACACTGTCAAATCATACAGAAATGATAGTGTTGTTATGCCTGTCTATGTTACGAATTTCACGAACATTGGAGCAATTACAATTTATCTTCATTTCGACACTACCAGACTTGACTGGGGAAGAACGTTATCATGGCACACAAACCTTAACGGGAATATTCCGTTAGTACATCAAACAAAAGGCACAATCGGCATTTCCTGGATTGATGTTGCAGGCGTAAGCATCCCGGATGGTTTGCTTTTTGAGATAAAATTCATGCATAAGCAGGGCGATGCAACGATAAGCGCAGGCACTGCAACAGAGTTTGCCAATCCGAACGGAATAATTATAAACCATACATCCTCCAATGGATTGATATGGGAGGGTTTAACCCTCAATCCTGACACCAGTCAATATACCATTTGTTTAGGAAGCAGCGTCCAGCTCAGTCCCAAGCCGCAGGGTGGTTACGGCACCCTGGCATATAGCTGGTCATCTTCCGATGTCGGCTTTTCATCCACACAGCCGACAATAACAGTTTCGCCCCAGGTAAGCACAACATATACTGTGTCTGTAACTGACGGAATTAACACTGAAATCACAGGATTCGTTGTTGATATTTTTCCAAATATCTCTCCGGCTGCTCCAATGAACATGTTACCTGCAGACAGCTCCCTGGGATTGTTCACTCCTGTTACATTTTCATGGACTCCCAGTCTGCATGCCACACACTATGACTTCTATCTATGGCAGGCTACTTCAAATGTGCCATCAACTCCAACAAAAGGCAACCTTACACAAATCAACCATACATATACAACAAGCTTTGCACCTAACACCTGGTACAAATGGAAGGTTGTTGCAAAGAACAGTTGCTATGCCACAGCCAGTATTGAGCAAAACTTCCAATCCCGTGCACTGCCGAACCTGAATGTCACAGCAGTAAGCACATCACAGCCTGTAGCAGGGCAGCCACTCAGTGTTACCTGGACTGTTACCAACACCGGGGCTGGGCCAACCACAACACCACAATGGACAGACAGAATCTGGATTGCTCCTGATTTTGACCTCAGGATCGGGGAACCAGACGATATCCTATTAGGGCAATTCCAGAATATCAGTGCTTTAAACCCGGGAGACAGTTACATCAACACCCAAACGGTAATGATGCCTCAAAATCTTATGGGTCCTTATTTTCTGTTCGTTTTAACAGACATGATTGACGCATATTTCTTCAACAATCCAGTACCTCAAATACCTTACAATCCACCACCTTTCTTAAATGCCAGCGGTCAGCACGGAAGCGGGGTGGTTCAGGAAACAAACAGTCTTGACAATTTCTTCTATGTACAGTTGATCTTCCCGGTTCCTCCTGTGGCTGATCTGGTTACTACCGAACTAATTACTCCTTCAGCCGTTTTTTCAGGGCAACAAACCTCAATCTCCTATACAGCAACAAATCATGGCACAAGCATAACACCTGCCGGAGTATCATGGCAGGATAAAGTCTGGCTGTCCCCCGATTCTGTTTTCTCCCTTACATCTGCCATTCATCTTGCTACTATCACAAAAAACACTCCTTTACACTCCGACAGTACTTATACTGATACTGTTGTAGTAAATATTCCTCCAAACATCTATGGCAATTATTACATCATCATCCAGAACGATGCCACCAACCAGGTATTTGAAAACCTTGGAGAAGACAATAATATACGAGTCAGTGAACCCATCTCTATAATCCTGATGCCTCCGGCCGATCTCATGGTAGCTTTTGCCAATGCACCGGATAGTGTATCAATCAGACAATCAACACCTGTAAACTGGACTGTCATTAATCAGGGTGGTGCTGCCACTCCTGCTACCGGTCATTTTGATGCTGTATACATAAGCAGTATCGATACCTTCAACCAGTCCTCTGCAATTCTTCTGGGCAAGGAAAAGTTCAATGGAAGTCTTCCTATAGGAGGATCATATACAAAATCATCAAACTTCATCATTCCTGAAAATATTCAGGGCAATTACTACTTCTATATCAAAACCGACAACGACAATCATGTTTTTGAACACACCCAGAAAGATAACAACATTAAGATTGCCGATAATCCTACAGTTGTTTTGAGGCCGGATTACGCCCCTGTGAACATTGTTATTCCTTCTGTTGACAGCACAGGCAATCCGATTCCAATAAACTGGTCCATTCAAAACCTCGGGCCTGGTAGTCATGTTAGTGGAAAACCTATCCCTAACAGGATTTATATTTCCTCATCACCTGTCTGGATTCAGGATTCCATGGTTAGTCTGGGAGATAAAGCATCAGCCCAAGTTGCGTTACTTCCCGGCAATATGTTAAATAAAACTGCATCATTCGCAATACCTGACGGCACACCAGGGCCATTTTACATCTATGTTAATATCGACCATGCAAACACATTATATGAAACTAACATTAACAATAATATTGTCCGTAGCTCATCACCGATTATTATTGAAAGGCCTGACTTGATTGTTCCAAACATTACAGCACCTGCCAGCTTAATATCAGGTGACAGTGCCATTATAAACTGGCAGGTTAAGAATGAAGGGAATGGTTCCTTAACAAACAGGTCATGGAAAGACAAAATCTTCATGTCGAGGTTATCTGTGTTTAATCCTGATTCAGCAGTAGCTATTGGGGAATATACTCATTCCGGCGCAACGTTGAATCCGGGGCACACTCTCTCTGTATCGAAGAAATATCTGATACCACACACTTATCAGGGAACCTGGTATTTTTACGTAACCACTGATTTTCAGAATCAGATTTACGAGAAACATGCTGAATTCAACAACACGAGCGCTGCTTCGAACCTTACGTCCATCACATTAGGTCCATGGGCTGATCTTGAGGTGATGTCAACCAGCATAAAAGATACTGCAACGCAGGGTGATCTGGTTCCTTTGTCGTTTACGATAAAAAACACAGGAAGTAAAACGGCTTCAGCAAGCAATGGTTGGAAAGACAAAGTTTACCTGTCGACCAGCCCTGTCTGGAACAGCAGCAACCTGACACTTATCTCCACTCAGTCATACACCTCTTCGCTTAATGTAGATTCCAGCTACACTGTACAGGTTCCGGTTACTATACCGATGACAACACCGGAGGGCTTCTATTACCTTTATATATTCACTGATGCTGAAAATGTAATCTACGAATATATGGATGAAGCAAACAATATTAAGCGAAGCGACCCGATATATATTCTGCCTTACCCACCAATTGATCTTGCAGTTACAGCAGTAACTTCACCTACAACGGGCAATTCGGGCAACCAGATATCTGTAGGTTGGACAGTCAATCATCTAGGAGTTGGCAAAACTCTTGCTGCTCATTGGTATGATGGTATATACCTCTCCCAGGATCCGGTATTCTCTCCCGGAACTGACATTTATCTTGGCGAAAAACAACGAAACGGGCCACTGCTACCAGGGCAAAGCTACTCAACCACTTCAACCGTTACAATACCAAACGGACTTTCCGGCACCTGGTACCTGATTGTTGTGGCTGACAGAATGGATATTCATCATGACATTAACAGAAATAACAATGCCGGCACTCCACAGCCTATTGCTATTACATTGACGCCATCTCCTGACCTTATAATCAGCGATTTCTCAATTCCGGTTTCCGGCACTTCCGGGCAGCCTGTCAAAATTGTATGGGAAGTATCAAATGTTGGTGCCGGCCCAACTCTTAGCGGAGGATGGGTCGACAGATTTTACATTTCATCAGATTATGTGATTGATAACAATGATAAAATCCTGGGGTCAAAAGCCTTTTCTGGCACTCTTGCAGTAGGTCAGTCATATAAAGATTCTGCCGAATTTTTCATCCCATCGCTACCTTCAGGCAACTATATCCTGATAATAAAAACTGACAATAACAATGCTGAATATGAGCATAATGCCGAACATAACAATACGGTTGCAGGAATGTTGTTTATTACTCAACCCCCTCCTGCCGACCTCCATATTACAAACATTTCATTCCCGGATTCTGCTGTTGTCGGTGACCTGATTACTATTGACTGGAGCGTTAAGAACTCAGGCGTTAATAAGGCATCCGGTATTATGAAAGACAATATTTTTCTATCCGCTGATACGGTTTGGAGTGTTACTGATCTTTTAATTGGCAGCGTTTCTAACAATATCAACATCTTTCCGGCAACAGAGTTAGCCAGATCATTAACTTTCAAGGTTCCCGGATTGACGCCAGGGAATTATTATCTGATCGCTAAAACCGATGTCAGCAACAACATATTTGAGACCAATGAAAACAACAACACAACAGTCTCATTATATACGATTTATATTGACCTGCCGGAGCTGCCAATTGAGGTTTTGCTGAATGACACATTGAGAAATCTGGAAGAGAAGCATTATAGGATAATCATTCCGGATTCATTGATAGGGGAGAGTATGATCACCTATCTTACCGGTGATTCTGCATATGGTACAAATGAGCTCTACATGACCAACAACAGTATCAGCAGCAGGATGAATCACGACTATTCGCATCTGAATCCATTTCTTGCAAACCAGGAGGTTCTGGTTCCGAGTCTTGATTCCGGCTCTTATTATCTGTTGGCTTATGGGTACACCAACGCAGCTCTTTTTCAGGAGATGACTCTTTTTGCAGACATATTGGAATTTGAAATACGAAATATCCATAATAACAAAGGCGGCAATAATGGAACGGCAACGATATTGATGAACGGATCCAAATTCGATTCTGCCATGACCGTTTTCCTTGACAGCTCGGGAATCATAATTCCGGCGTCTGCATTGTATTACATTGATATGACCAAAGTACTGGTCTCTTTCAACTTAGACGGAGCATATAAAGGGTTGTACGATTTGGCAGCTATTAATGCCTCCGGGGATACTGCCCGATTGGAAGAGAGTTACCGTATAATGGATGGAGAATCTGCTCAACTGGGGATTTCCATTTTACATGCCGCCAACACCCGGCCAAACAGAATTTCAGCATTCACCATCGAGTTTGGAAATCTTGGGAATACTGACATAATTTCTCCTGTGATCAGAGTTGAAAGTCTGGGTGGTGCACCTATCTCTCTTGACACAGATGGCCTGTCACAAAATATTACGGAACTGCTTATTCCTCTGTCGATACCAGGGGAGCCGGCAAACATTCTGAGGCCGGGAGTAAGTGGATCCATTGTAGTATATACCAAATCTACAACAGGCCTTGGTATTCTGGTTACCCGATTATAATACCCGGCAATAATGATCTCTTTGCAAATAATGAATAAGAATATCAAACAACAATAACGATGATCACAAAAAAGATCCATTCAATCATCACAACAACAATTCTGATAATTTTTGTTGTTATCTCAGCACATGATCTCAAAGCTCAGACCCAACAAGCAGATGCAGGTCCTGACACGACGATCTGTAAAGGTTCCTGTACGACCCTGGGGGGGGTAATGGATCCATCATGGTGTTTTCACTGGACTCCGCATGAAGGTCTTTCAGACCCTTATGTTGCTAATCCAGGTGCCTGCCCTGAGGCAACGACCACCTACACGCTTACAGTTACCGGGCCCGATTTCAGTTTTATTTCTACTGATCAGGTAACCATTAATGTGATTGTTATCTCTCCGATATCATTTACTGTCAATCCACTACCAAACAGCCCAAGCAACACATCCCAGGCATCCGCCAGCTCAACATCGGGGGCTCCGCTGATATGGTCAATTGAAGGTGTCACTTTGGGTGCAAGCATCAACAGCTCCACGGGATTGATCACTGCAGGTACAAATACCGGAACGATAATTATCAGAGCAACTGATGCACAGAACCCCTCATGTTATGCAGACACTACCCTCTGTCTTGGTAACGGCGACGATTGTTGTTCCGAATACTTCGATGCTACAAAGACTTTCGGTCCTATACAGGTTTTCATTCCGGGTGGCATTTCACCTTTGGGAGGTGCTGATGCAAACGGTTACTGTGCATTCTCCTGCGCCGCTGCTGTCAGCATACAGATGGAAGGGGTGTTCCAAAAGTCCTATTCTATTCCCGGCGTTACCGTTTCATGGAAAGAGAAATCTTCAAATCCTCTCGACTTCAAGGAGGTAACATTAACATGGAACGGCACTTACACTGCCGGAACCTTCGGGGTAATTGATGCCAATATAGTTGAATTATCACTAACGGTAAACAGTTCAGGTGACCTATCAGGCTCAGTAACTTTCGAAGCTTTGCTGAATGAGGACAAATCCCTTGGGGGCATCGCTATTCTAAGGTCTGGTCTCAGTGGCACCTTCACTTACAGTTATACCACTGCCGGTGCGGGGCCCTCATTACTTAACGGGGGTGGCTTCTCCGGCGTCTGGAACTTCAACGGAATCACAGGTTTTCAGGTTGACCTTGCCAAAGGTTCAAGTGTGATCGCTACTGTTACTGTGCAAAGTTTTGACGCAAACGGAAATATCAACAACGCAACACTAGTAGCCGCAACTCCTGCTACCTGGACAACAAACAGTTTCAGTGCATCACTGGAGTCTTTGGCTCTCTCTTTCGATTACAGCATCCCAAATAATGAACTTAACTTCCTGGGTGGCAATGGCGTTGTCAAAATCGCCAATGTTACAAATGTGCAAGGAGAAATCACACTGGCTCTCGTCTTCTCTCCTAACAATGTTGTTGCTTCAGTTACACTTACAAACGCTAAAGCTTTTGACTGTACAGTGGCCGGCACTCTTACTGCTGACTTCGACTATGAGTTTAACCTCCAGATGATAGCTGGAAATGACATATCTGCCAAACATGACGATTTTGACCAGTCATTCACCAATGTGGAGTTTGAAATCAAAGACGGGGCTCTGGAAAAATTTGGCATAGGCCAGATTGAGGTTAAGTATAAAAACAAGATCACCTTCAGCATGACTAACGCCCTGTATGTAAAAGCTACAGGAATACTTCAGTTCAATGCTAAAGTCACCTTACCCACTATTCAGATGGATGTAACTGAGTTTAAGATTGACAATAGCGGCATTGTCACTGTTGGAAATATCAGTGCAAACATTAATCAGTCGCCGGTTACACTATCAATAAATATTGGATGGAGTACAGATCAGTTTCAGGGCAATTTTGCGGGTAGTTTTTCCGGAGGGATTGCAATTAACGGGAGCATTGTCATAGGAGCTACAGCAACATTCAATTATGGCCATTTCGGCATGCAGGTTGCGTCATCCGGGATCCCTCTCGGGTCCTCCGGTCTCAAGGTGAAGTCCTTAGCCGGTGAGTTTGGCTACAACTGGAAAGCTCCTGAAACAGAGAATGGAAGCGGCATGCCGGAACAGGGAACACTCACTGTTGGTTTTGGCCTGGGGATAGCAGACATGGCAGATGTAGTTCTGATTGAGGGTTATGTCAGGCTTACCCTTGGTGCTGCCACACAAATTTACCTCCAGGGTGATGTGAAAGTTACTGCAAATCCACCCCACTATTTCCATGGCCAGCTTAAAATATACTACACTCTCGGGTCCACGTCTGTCTCAGGGTCTATTTCCTCTGAAATCAAATTCCCCGCTTCCTCCGGCAGTGTTGTCAGGTTCAGCACCGGTAGTGTTCAGTTTGCTGTTGGCAGTAACAAGTGGAGCGTTGCAAGCCAGACGATGTCAGGGAAGATATTTGACCAGATTGATGTCAATGCCGCAGTTAATGTATGGGCATGGCTGTCATCACCAGCAAGTATAAACGGAACCATCAACGGAAGTGTAAATTGGGATTATCAGTTCAGCTATGCTTACCCTTCAAACTTTGACCCAACAACCTGTGCAACTGCTGATGCTACAGACAACAGCCTGGGATTTGGTGTAAAAGGCACTCTTAATCTTCACCTGGGGGGCTCCATTAACGCACAGATGAACCAGTACGGCATTGTTGGCAATCTCAGTGTCCAGGCATCCGCCAATGCTTCATTGAGCATCAAATGGCCATGCTTTATTACTTGTGGATGGGACTGTGTGAATACATACTTTGCATCTGTTGAGGGTTCTCTTACTGTCCAGAAAACCAGCAGCGGCGCCAGAATCTTTGGTAATGTAACATTCCAGTATGGTAATGAGAGCGAAAGCGGTGATATTGATATTAACATTTAAACTCTCACACTGTGAATCTTAACAGGTTTGTAAAAATATTGATAATAGTTTCCATGGGATTTTCCTGTGCAACACCTCTGTTTTCGCAAAGTACTGAGGAGAGAGCCCAGACTGGTTTTGAACTTTTTGCCGCCAGAGATAACGGACAAACACAGCTATACTGGGATTGCCGTTCATGGCCCGGGGATTTGAAGGGGTTCATAATAAAAAGAGCTGTAACCGGCACCAACAATTGGGTAACATTATCAAAATCACCTGTAATTCCTTCTATTGACAACCGAATAGATTTTTCATCCAGAGGCATCACAGATTCCGAAACAGCAGCAGAGTTCATTGAAGCACTGAACCAGTTTCTTGATGATGGCCTTGTTTCATTGGTGTCAGAAAATGATATGAGGCAGATCCTTGTTGAAAGAAACGGTCTTGGTTCAGGCGACAGGATCAGAATGAAAAACGATTTCCGACTTGCACTGATATCAGGATTTGCATATCTGGATACCGGCATCGCCGAAGACACACTATACGACTACGCTCTGTTCCCATATTTTGTAAATGGTTCAACAGGAACCAAACCGTTGGATATTTACAGAGCTCCTGCTTCTGAAACAGCGGATATCGAAGTCGGATTCAGAATAAGTAAAGAGTCTGTCATCCTTGAATGGATCATTGACAAGGATATGGTTAAGGCCTTGGCAATTCTTGGTTATACTATTGAGCGACGTCTTTTGTCTGAAGATAAATACCTGTCCATATCTGAACATCCTGTTGGAGGAATATATCTTACAGACGGCAGATTATTATTCCGGATTGTTGATAACACTGCTGATCCGGCAAATGACTATATGTACAGACTGACCGCTGTGAATATGTTTCAACAAAGAGGAGAGGTCACAGAAGCACCATTTTTTGCTGGTCAATACAGAAGTCTGGGCAAGCCAAAGATTGATATTGTGGCACTACATGAAGAGTCGGACATGGCACTCTCCTGGAGTGTTAACCCTGAAGACTCTTCCCTGATCAGCGCTTTCATTCTGGAACTCTCTTTCGATCCAGGCAAAGAGTTGAATAGTGTAATAATAGATACAATCGAACCATCCAGCAGATGGTATATTGACACACATCCCAAAATTTACGGAGAAGTATATTTCTATCATATCAAAGCACTGGGAAAATACGGACAGCAGGCAATTTCCGATCCCGAAGCATTTTACTATATGGGATTGGCCAAGCCTCCCAAGGTGAAAAACCTTACCGGAAAGCTATTGAGAGCGAACGACAGCACCTTTGTACATCTCAAATGGTCTCCTGTCAGCAATCTGGATTCGATAACAAAAGGATTTGCCGTCTATTCTGATGAGCTGATACCCGACAGTCTTTTACAGCTTTCAAGTTTACCTCTGATAACGGATAATGAGTTCAGATACCCGATAACAACTCAGGGAGGCAGGGTTTATAAATTCAGGGTTGCCGGATTAAGTGCCCAGGGAAAGGCAGGAGATCCGGGTGAGGTTGAAATAAACGTAGGCCGGCTGAATCTCCCAAAGATTTACAATGTTTCGGCAGAACTGATAACACAACACAGCATACTTGTCAAATGGGATTACCCTGATTTTTCAGATATCGTCGGTTTCAGGTTGTTTATTAACAACAAAGAGATTGCAGGCATTGATAAGATCTCAGGAGATATGCGCAGTTATTTAATCAGTGATGTAAGAGATTTTGCAGGGGAAATCATACAGATCAGCATGATTGCAATTGGTTCTGATGCTGTTTCAGAGAAGGGCATACAACACAGATTCTCGATACCTTCAATTAAGCGGGAAAGTTCTATACCTGCTCCCACATCATTCACATTTGAAATTCTCAACGAGGACACTGACACTATTCTGATACAGCTCTGTTGGACTCCTCCTTTAGCCAGGGAGAGTGAGATCGCAGGTTATGCTCTCTACTCGGATTATTACACACCGGGAAGGTTACAGCGCATGAACACAATTCCTGTTATCAGGGGCACGGAATATATTTACGTCATCAGTGATCCGGGCAGAGATGAGATCATGCTGGGAGTTGCTGCAGTATTATTGAATGGTGAGAATGGTGCAATTAAAGACACAATTATACCTGTCAAGAAGTGAACAAAAGGAAAAAAATTAACAATACAACCAATGAAAAAGTCAGTTAATATACAAAGTTGTGTTATCGGAGTTGTTTTACCGATGATGATTTTTATGGTGACACAACTTAACGCACAGGTAACAATATCTGCCAAAACAGATGTAACCTGTTATGGAGCTCAGGATGGCACGGCAACTGCCACAGTGACCGGGGGCACGCCGCCATACACTTACAGTTGGTCGCCTGGTGGCGGAAACGCAGCCACGGCAACAGGGTTATCAGGCGGCACCTATACTGTGGAGGTTACTGATGCCAACAACTGTAAAGCAAATGCCACTGTAGAGATCCAGGAGCCATCACAGCTTTCGGTTTCGGTAGCACAAAACGGGGTGTTATTGCAAAACTGTGGAAACCAAAATCCCAGCCAGGTAACTCTCACTGCAACTGCATCCGGAGGCGACCCTCCATATAATTACAGCTGGCCAGGTGGGTCTATCACTGTAAGTTCACCCAATGCATACAATGCTACAGTCATTGATTCAAAAGGGTGCTCAAAAACAGCAACGGTAAATGTCGGCCTTATCACCGTGCTCTGTGCTATAGACCCTAATGACATAACCGGACCTGAAGGTTATGACACTCTTCACTGGATAAGAAAAGATGAGCAAATGCCCTTTATGATAAGATTTGAAAACGACCCCGAGTTTGCCACTGCTGCGGCCCAGGTAGTCACCATCAACCAGCCTGTGCACCCTAACCTCAATATATTTTCATTCAGACTAGGTGACTTTGGCTTTGGAGACTTCACTTTTAATGTACCTGCCAACACCACTTTCTACACACAAAGGCTTGATGTCAGAGATTCACTTGGTATTTTCGTCGATGTGGTTGCCGGTATAGATATCATCAAAAATGAACTCTTCTGGATCTTTGAATCTATTGATCCAATCACCGGTACAGCACCACTGGATGCAACTCTGGGCTTCCTGCCGGTTAACGACAGCATTCGCAGGCTGGGTGAAGGGTTTGTAAATTACACCATTCTGCCGAAAACCAGCATCACAAGTGGAGATACCATCACTGCACAGGCAAGTATCGTATTCGATATAAATGAAGCCATAGAAACCAATATCTGGAAAAACACCATTGATGCATTACCACCTGTAAGCAATGTCGTTGACAACTTCTCCAGCTATTCAGACACCACATCAATACCAATAATTTTTAACGGCAGCGATGACCCTGATGGGTCTGGCATCAGAAGCTTCAAACTCTATTACAGTAAAAACAATGCTCCTTTTGAACTATATCAGGAATTCAGTGCCGACACTATGGCAACCTTTACCGCAACATCAGGATATTACCGCTTCTACAGCATTGCTGAAGATTTCGTCGGCAACCAGGAACCTCAAAAAACAGTTCCCGATGCTGAAGTAACTATCATCAGCAATCTCAAGTTCGCTGTCGAAGGCACTACTCAATATGCAAATTTCAACTCATCGCCTCTGGGTAGTTCAACCGTTTATCTCAAAACACCCGGAGGAGATATTCTTGACTCGGTCAGCACAGACAACTTCGGGCAATACCAGCTGGAAAATGTCAGTACAGGGATGTTTGTTCTGGATGCTTCAACAGCTTTCCCATGGGGTGGCGTGAATGCAACGGATGCTCTTATCATCAATCGTGCTGCTGTAAGTTTATACACACTCGACTCCGTTCAGGAAATTGTTGCTGATGTCAATTCCAGTGGAACAATTACTGCCACAGATGCTCTTCTTGCTCTCAGAAGAAGCCTCGGCCTTGATAATATGTTCTCAGCAGGCGACTGGTATTTTCTTACAGACACTATCCTGATCAAAGGTGATTCGCTCTTTGACAAAAACATCAAAGGGGTTTGCATCGGTGATGTGAATTACTCATATCAACCGGTAAATGCAAGGTTGTTTCGCAGTATAACTCCCGAGTATGATGAAGTGCTGGTTGTTAACAAGTCTGATTTCATGTACCCTCTGTACTTTCAAACAGCAGCTAACCTCGGTGCTATTGATCTTACCATTAAATACCCATCAGAGAATCTCGAAATACTTGATGTTCACTTTAAAGGAAAAGGCCTTATGTATAATGACCTGGGAGGTATCATCAGAATCGGCTGGCAGGATTTGTCCGGTGAAGAATTCAATCCTGATGATCCATTACTTGAAATCAGAATGAAATACAAACAAAGCATTCTGGAAAAGAACTCATTACAACCTACTATTATAGAGCCGTCTGAAATCGCTGATATTCACGCTGAAGTGCTTTATGGCACAAGGATCATAATGCCGGAGATACAATACAGAGAGTCAATTCCTGATGAATTTGCTCTCATAGGAAATTATCCTAATCCATGCGAAAAATTTACAACCTTCAACTATTTGCTGCCTGAAAGCGGAATTGTAGAGATACAATTATTCAACACTCTCGGTGAGCTGGTCAAGTCTTTCAAGCTGGGAGAACAACAAGCCGGAGAACATCATCAAACAGTTGAACTGGGCAGGATAGCTGCAGGTGTTTACCACTATTCACTTTCGGTCGTTAACAACAATAATCAACATAACGCTTCCGGGCGACTAATTGTAGGGACGAAAAAATAGAACATTTGCATGCGACACCATCTGATTTCAATAGTTACTGTTTTCTGTTTCATTTGCCTTGAAGCAATGGGAACCAGTATCCGGACAGATACTGTAAGCGGATGCGCAGGAGATACCGTGACAATCAACATCAGGACAGAAAATTTCAATGGTGTAGGCTCAATGACTCTTTATCTCGGATATGACCCATCAGAGCTGATATTCGACACTATTACCTACAAGAACCCTTTATTGCCAGGGATGTTGGTAAACGAAATTCATACATCATCATCCTTCATCGGGTTTGCCTGGTTCTCTTCAACAATGATTCCTGCTTATTTGGGAAACAGCACGATAGCATCACTGAAATTTATCCTGATATCTGAAAACTCTCAATTGTGGTTTTTACCAGGTTGTGAGGTTACAGATTCAGCAGGCCAGCCAATAGCAACACAATTTACTAATGAGTTGGAGCGTCTTACTTGAGCAATTTGGTGAGATGTT